>Ga0209223_10001714_pt1 | contig 23400 bp, 23 predicted proteins | sample COG_06_FD_184750 | JGI IMG/M metagenome (GOLD analysis project Ga0209223, IMG submission 184750) | Pelagic Microbial community sample from North Sea - COGITO 998_met_06 (SPAdes) (version 2) | ecosystem: Environmental > Aquatic > Marine > Neritic zone/Coastal water | place: Helgoland, sampling...
TTTTAGGGATTGAAAATTATACGCCCACTAGAATTGAGATCAGACAATGGTCTGATAGAAAGAAAAAAATACTAGTGCCTTTGTTACCTTCTATGGTGTTAGTGAATATTCATGAAAAGGAGGTAAACAAGGTATTTGAGGTAGCAGGTGTGGTTCGATATTTATTTGAGAACCAAAAACGATCTGAGGTTTCCAATGAAGAGGTGTTGGCAATGAAATATTATTTAGAGAACACCTATTACTCCAAACAAAAAGAGTTAGCAGTAGGTGAAACTGTCAAAGTTCCATTGTTAGAAAAGGAAGCAACCGTGATCTCTGTGAAAGGAAAAAATTGCTTGGCTCAGTTAAAAAAACTAGGAGCCATCGTATCATTTCAACTGAATTAATCAGTTGATTTTTTTTGTAAAAAAAACCATTACTGTGAGTAGTGTTGGCGAAGCCGTAATTCAAAGTAGTGTTCTCAGTTTAAATGAGCTATGTAAAATAAAAATAAATATGCTAACTACCGGCGGTAGTCGAGAAAAAATAGAGTTAAATTAGTTTACACTTTAACAACGTTTGAAAGAGGCTGTAAAATAGTATTGGGAAAACTTATAACAAAAATATGAAAAATAATAAAATTGCAATCATCGGTTTAGGATATGTAGGTTTGCCATTAGCAAGGTTATTTGCTACAAAATATTCAGTTGTAGGATTTGACATCAATACAAATAGATTATCTGAATTAATGTCCGGGGTTGACTCTACCTTAGAGGTGGATAATGAAACCTTACAATCTGTATTGGTAAGTAATTATTCGGAATCTAATGGATTGTTTTGTTCCAATCAGTTGGATAAAATTAAGGATTGTAATTACTACATTATAACAGTTCCAACACCTATAGATAAAAATAATAGACCAGTTTTAACTCCTTTAGTGAAAGCTAGTGAGACAGTTGGAGCTGTTTTAAAAAAAGGTGATATTGTTATTTATGAATCTACCGTGTATCCAGGTGCAACAGAAGAAGAATGTATACCTGTTTTAGAGAAAGTTTCTGGACTAATATTTAACAAAGACTTTTATGCAGGCTATTCACCTGAAAGAATTAATCCAGGAGACAAAGAACATACGGTAGAAAAAATATTAAAAGTTACTTCTGGATCTACTCCAGAAATTGGAATTAAAGTAGATAATCTCTATAAATCTGTCATTAAAGCTGGTACTCATCTTGCTCCATCTATAAAAGTAGCTGAAGCTTCGAAAGTAATTGAGAATTCACAACGTGATATTAACATAGCTTTTGTAAATGAATTATCAAAAATTTTCAATAAGCTTCAAATAGATACACACTCAGTTTTAGAAGCTGCTGGAACAAAATGGAATTTTTTGCCATTTAAACCAGGTTTAGTAGGTGGTCATTGCATAGGTGTAGATCCTTATTATTTGTCACAAAAAGCACAAGAAGTTGGATATCATCCTGAGATCATTTTATCAGGAAGACGATTAAATGATGGTATGGGAGTATATGTTGCTGGAGAATTATTAAAACTAATGATGAAAAAATCACTTCCTATTCTAAATTCAAAAGTTTTAATGCTTGGATGTACTTTCAAAGAAAATTGCCCTGACATAAGAAATAGTAGAGCAATAGACGTTTATAATGAATTAAAATCATATCACTTAAATATTGATGTTTTTGACCCTTGGGCAAACCCCATTGAAGTTGAAAATGAGCTTGGGATAAAATTAGTAAAAGAAATTAATATTAAATATCAAGCTATAATTCTTGTAGTCTCACACAATGAATTTTTAAATTTAAATTTACGAACTCATTTAGTAAACGATGGTGCACTATTTGATGTAAAGGGAGTACTTGATAAAGAAATAATTGATGCAAGGCTATAATTTATATGAAAAATATACAAATGGTTGACCTAAAAGGTCAATACAACAAAATTAAAGAACAAATTGATACTGCAGTGATTCAAACGATCGAATCAACCAGTTTTATAAATGGTCCTGTTGTTAAAGAATTTTCAAATTCTTTAGCAGAATACTTAGAAGTAAAACATGTGATCCCTTGTGCAAATGGAACTGATGCCCTTCAAATAGCACTAATGGCCTTGTCTCTAAAACCTGGAGACGAAGTTATTTGCCCCTCGTTTACATATGTAGCAACTGCTGAAGTTATTTCTCTTTTGGGATTAACCCCTGTAATGACAGATGTAGATCCAGATACTTTTAATATTACCGCTGATATAATTAGACCTCATATAACAAGTAAAACAAAAGTAATTGTTCCTGTACACCTCTATGGACAATCTTCAGATATGGAAGGTATTATGGATTTAGCCAAGGAGTTTAGTTTGCATGTGATTGAAGATAATGCTCAGGCAATAGGTGCTAAATATACTTTTAGTGACGGGACTGTAAAAAGTACAGGGACTATTGGTCATATAGGTACAACTTCTTTTTTTCCATCGAAAAATCTAGGCTGCTATGGTGATGGGGGAGCAATGTTTACAAATGATGATAAGATTGCTAAAAATCTTAAAATGTTAGCAAATCATGGCCAAGAGGTAAAGTATTATCATAAAGTTACTGGTTGTAACTCTAGATTAGATTCAATCCAAGCTGCAATTTTAAATATTAAATTAAATCATTTGGATAGTTATTCTTTTTCAAGAAATAAAATGGCTAAAAATTATGATGAAAATTTCTTAGAAATTCCAGAATTATCGGTACCAAAAAGACAATACAATTCAACACATGTATTTCATCAATATACATTAAAGATTGTACCCGAATTAAGAAAATCATTAATTGATTTCTTAAAAGAAAATAAGATTCCTGTGATGATTTATTATCCAGTACCACTTTATAAACAAGAAGCGTTTAGCAACTATGTAAATAGTGATTTTAGGATAGAAAATGTGGAACAACTCTGTAATACTGTTTTTTCATTGCCTATTCATACTGAAATTGAAAATTCATCTCAAGATTTCATTATTCAAAAGGTAAAAGAGTTTTTTAATAAAATATAAAATGGATTCAAAAAATTATTTTGTTCACGAAAGTTCATATGTTGATGAGCCTTGTCAAATAGGAAAGGGAACAAAGATATGGCACTTTTCTCATGTTATGAAAAATGCAGTAATTGGAGAAAATTGTAATATTGGTCAAAATGTTGTTGTGTCACCTGATGTTCAATTAGGTAATAATGTTAAAATTCAGAATAACGTATCGGTCTATACCGGTGTGGTTTGTGAGGATGATGTGTTTTTGGGTCCTTCTGTAGTATTTACCAACGTAATCAATCCACGAAGTGGCGTTATTCGTAAAGATGAATACATGAAGACAGTTGTTAAAAAGGGAGCTTCCATTGGGGCCAATGCAACAATTATTTGTGGTAATAATATTGGAAAATATGCATTTATTGGGGCTGGAGCAGTAGTTACAAGAGAAGTTCCAGATTATGCATTAATGGTAGGGAACCCTTCAAAAAGAATTGGATGGATGAGTGAATTTGGAGAGCGTTTAAATTTTGACAGTTGTGGAATATCAATTTGTGATAAAACAGCATCACTATATAAAATTAATAATAATTTAGTAAACAAAATAGATGAATAAAAATTTTGCTCTTATAGGCGCCGCAGGTTATATAGCTCCTAGACACATGAAAGCTATTATGGAAACAGGTAATGATTTAGTAGCGGCATTAGATCCTTATGACGGTATTGGTATTATGGATAGTAATTTTCCTAATGCTAGTTTTTTTACTGAGTTTGAACGTTTTGATCGGTTTGTAGATAAATGGCACAGAGATAGTGGTAAAAGAATTGATTTTGTTTCTATTTGTTCACCTAACTATTTACATGACTCACATATTCGTTTTGCTTTAAGGAATGGTGCAGATGCAATTTCAGAAAAACCTTTAGTTTTAAATCCTTGGAACATTGATCAGTTAAAAATTATTGAAAAAGAAACAGGCCGAAAAATTTACAATATTTTACAATTAAGACTGCACCCTTCAATAATAGCCCTTAAAGAAAAAGTCACTCGTGAATTAAAGATTAATCCAAATAAAATCTATGATATAGATTTAACATATTTAACATCTAGAGGAAAATGGTATTTTGTATCCTGGAAAGGAGATGAAAATAAGTCAGGAGGTATTGCCTCAAATATTGGTATTCATTTTTTCGATATGTTAAGCTGGATTTTTGGTGATGTTAAAGAAAATATTGTTAACATTAAAAAAACAGATATAAATGCTGGTTTTTTAATGTTAAAAAACGCTAATATTCGATGGTTTCTTTCAGTTAATTACAATTACATACCTGATGACGTAAAATCTAGAGGTCTAAAAACTTTCAGATCAATTACAGTAGATAATCAAGAAATTGAATTTAGTGGAGGATTTACTGATCTTCACACTAGAAGTTATGAAGAAATTTTGAAAGGAAATGGATTTGGTTTAGATGAAGCTTATGGGTCTATTCAGACTGTTTCTAGTATTAGAAAAATAAAACCAATTGGTCTTAAAGGTGATTTTCACCCATTTTGTAAAAAGGTAATATAGTAGTTAATTTAATTTGATAATTAAAAAAAACATAGATAAATTTAATAAATTTAAATAATGATAAATTTAAACGAAAAGTCAATTTTAATAACTGGTGGTACTGGTTCATTTGGTAAAATGTTCACAAAATTAATTATTGAAAGAAATCCTGATATAAAAAAACTGGTAATTTTATCTCGAGATGAACAAAAGCATTTTCAGATGGCACAAGAGTTTCCTGAAGATAAATATCCTGCAATGAGATATTTTATTGGAGATGTAAGAGATAAGGCAAGACTAAAAAGAGCTTTCGAAGGTATTGACATTGTTATTCATGCTGCCGCCATGAAACATGTTCATCTTGCTGAATACAATCCCATGGAATGTGTGAAAACAAATATTAATGGTGCTGAAAATGTAATTGATGCAGCGCTTGAGGCTGGAGTCAGTGAAGTAGTTGCTCTATCAACAGATAAGGCAGCAGCACCAATTAATTTATATGGTGCTACAAAATTAACTTCAGATAAATTATTTATTGCAGCTAATAACATGAAAGGGAAAAGAGATATTCGTTTTTCTGTTGTTCGTTATGGAAATGTAATGGGCTCTAACGGTTCTGTTATGCCTTTCTTTTTAAATAAAAAGAAAAACGGAGATAAATTTCTTCCAATAACAGATACTCAAATGACTCGCTTTAATATCTCCTTGGAAGACGGCTGTGAAATGGTATTTTACGCAATTCAAAAAGCTTGGGGAGGTGAGGTATTTATTCCAAAAATCCCGTCGTATAAGATTACAGATGTAGCTACTGCTATAGCTCCAGAGTTAGAACAAAAAGTAGTAGGAATTCGTCCAGGAGAAAAATTACATGAGGAAATGATAACCTCTTCAGATTCATACAATACAGTTGATTTAGGACAATATTATGCAATACTCCCACAAAAATCACCTTATTCACAATATTCGAAAGATGATTACAAAAAGGCATTCAAAGGAGTAGATGTTCCAAACGGTTTTTCGTACAACTCAGGAAATAATACCAAATGGGAAACTGTAGAATCTTTAAGAGAATTAGTTAGAATACATGTAGATCCTAATTTTAAAGCATAAATGAGTAAAATTATTTTAGGCACTGTTCAATTTGGTTTAGATTATGGAATAAACAATGATAATGGAAAGCCAAATTATAATGAAGTTAAATCTATTTTTGATTATGCTTATAACAATAATATTAACTTTTTAGATACTGCGGAGGCTTATGGTAATTCTCATGAAATAATTGGGAACTATCATGAAGCTTCTGATAATAAATTTCAAGTTACTACTAAATACTGTTCAGCTAGACTTGACTTACCAAAAAATATTTCAGATAGAATTAATCATCATTTAAAAATATTGAATGTTAATAACCTTTATTGTTATATGTTTCACAACTATGATGATTTCAAGAACTACTTTAATTTATTTAAATTTGAATTATTAGAATTAAAAAATAGGGGTATTATTAAAAAAATAGGAGTTTCACTTCATAATAATTATGATATTAATGATGTTCTTGAAAATAAAGAAATAAATTTAATTCAATTGCCATACAATCTATTGGACAATAAATCTAAAAGAGAAAAAGTTTTTTTAAAAGCAAAAGAAAAAGGAGTTGAAATTCATACAAGATCTACTTTTTTACAAGGTTTATTCTTTAAAGATTTAAATGGAATAGATGGGGAACTAGGTGTTTTAAAAAAATACTTATTAGAATTAAAAAGATTAGTAAATAAAAATGAAATTAATAGTTTGGCACTTAATTATGTCTGCTCAAATGCAAACATTGATGGTGTTTTATTAGGTGTAGACACCGTGAGTCAATTGCAAAATAATCTCAGTTGTATCAGCGATGATAAATTTAAGGATATTATAGAAAATATTGATTCTATTAACGTTAAAGAAGAAAATTTGTTAAATCCTGCTAATTGGTAAAATGAAAATTATAGCTATAACTCAGGCAAGAACTGGATCTTCGCGATTTCCTAACAAAGTTATGAATAAAATTGAGGATGAAACTCTTCTAAGTATACATATTAATAGAATAAAAAAATCTAAAAAGATAAATTCAATAATTATTGCAACCACCAACAAAAAAAAAGATGATATTATTGAGCTTGAATCTAATAAGCTAAATGTATCATGTTATCGTGGTGAAGAGGAAGATGTTTTAGACAGGTTCTACCAAGCAGCAAAGCCTTATAATCCTGATTTTGTAGTGAGATTAACATCTGACTGTCCACTAATTGATTCTTCACTAATTGATATGATTATTGAAGCTACTGTAAATTCAAATGTTGATTACTGCTCAAATACGTTGATTGAATCTTACCCTGATGGTCAAGATGTTGAAGTTTTTAGTTTTATTTCACTAAAAAAAGCATGGGAGGAGTCAGTTTTATTGTCTGATAGAGAGCATGTTACACCTTACATGAAAAAAAATTTTAAAGTATTGAATATACATTCAAATAACATGAAATTCAATAAAGTTAGAATGACTGTTGATGAACCCAACGATTTTGTTGTAATAAAAAGGTTGGTTGACAAGTTAGGTTTAAATGAAAAATGGGAAAACTATACATATTTATATTTGAATGATAAAACGATTAGTAATACTAATAATTCCATAACAAGAAATGAAGGTTACATAAAATCTATTAAAAATGATTTAATTAATTAATTAATTATGAGAAAAGGTCAAGATTTATATAATAAAGCAAAAAGTATAATTCCAGGAGGAACTATGCTTTTGTCCAAAAGGCCAGAAATGTTTTTGCCAGATAATTGGCCATCATATTTCTCTGAGGCGAAGGGATGTAAAGTTTGGGATTTAGATGGTACTGAGCTAATTGATATGTCAATAATGGGTATTGGCACAAATAGCTTAGGATATGGAAATGATGAAGTTGATTCCGCTGTTGTTAATACTGTCCGAAAGGGAAACATGAGCTCTTTAAATTGTCCAGAGGAGGTTTATTTAGCTGAAAAATTAATCGAGATGAATCCTTGGGCAGATATGGTCCGATTTGCGAGAAGTGGAGGGGAAGCTAATGCCATAGCAGTTAGAATTGCCAGAGCAGCTTCAGGAAAAGATAATGTTGCGGTTTGTGGGTATCATGGATGGCATGATTGGTACCTATCAGCTAATCATAATGGAGGTGATGACTTATCGAGTCATTTAATAGCGGGCTTGAGTCCTAAAGGTGTTCCTAGAAATTTAAAAAACTCTGTTTTTCCTTTTAATTACAATAATTACGAAGAACTTTTGGATATAGTTGAAAAAAATGATATTGGCGTAATAAAAATGGAAGTCATAAGGAATTTTGAACCCAAAGATGGTTTTCTAAAAAGAGTTCGGGATTTAGCTACAAAGAAAAATATTGTTTTAATTTTTGATGAGTGCTCATCTGGTTTCAGAGAAACTTTTGGTGGTATTTTTCAAAAATATAATGTTGAACCAGATATGGTAATGTTTGGTAAAACAATTGGGAACGGTTATGCACTAACAGCTGTTGTTGGAAGAAAATCAGTAATGGAAGCTGCACAGTCTACATTTATAAGTAGTACTTTTTGGACTGAGCGTATTGGACCTACAGCAGCATTGGCCACTCTTAAAGTTATGGAAAGAGAGCAATCATGGAATAAAATTACTGGTATCGGTAAAAAGATGCAGAAAGGTTGGTTAGCACTGGCAAAAAAAAATGATTTAGACATTACAGTATCAGGAATACCCGCTATGACATCTTATAGTTTTAATAGTAGGAATGCTCTAGAATACAAGACTTTAATTACCCAAGAAATGTTAAAAAAAGGTTTTTTAGCAAGTACAATTTTTTATGCCTGTACAGAACATACAGATGAACATTTAAGTAATTACTTTGATGAACTCGATAAAATATATAAAACTATTTCTAAATGCGAATCGGAGAAATTAAATATAAACACTCTTTTAGATGGTCCAGTTTGTCATTCAGGATTTAAAAGGTTGAACTGATGAAAAATATACTAATTACAGGAGCATCAGGGATGTTAGGAGCATCATTAGTTAATGATTTAAAAAATCAATTTAATGTTTATGCAACTGGTAATTCCTTTTTCAAGAAACAACACAACCAGTTTATGAAATTTGATCTTAAATCTGATTGTTATCTAGAATTAATAGAATGGGCTAATCCTGACATTATTATTCACAGTGGTGCTTTAACTAACGGGAATTTTTGTGAAAAAAATCCTAATGATGCATTTAATATTAACGGCGTTTCTGTTCAAAAATTTCTTAAAGCAACAAAAAGTGATGTTAAGATAATTTATATTTCTACTGACGCTGTATTTCCATCATATATTCATATGGCTAATGAAGAACATTGTGTTTCTCCTGAAAATGTATATGGTAAATCAAAAGAACTTGGAGAATTCTTTCTCGATACTTCAGTCAATCGAAAGTATACAATTATTAGAACAACTATCGTCGGATTAAACATAAATAAAGAAAAAAAAGGTTTTGTAGAATGGATTATAAACTCAGCAAAAAATGATATAGAATTTGGGTTATTTACAGACGTTTGTTTTAATCCAATATCTATATGGGATCTTGCAACTGAAATTAAATTTTTAATAAATAAAAATAATATTAACTCAGAAACACTGCATATCGCAGGTGAATTATGTAGTAAGTATGAGTTTGGTAATAAACTACTAGAAACACTCAATATACAAGCTAAGAAGTTATCTAAAAGTTTAATTTCTTCATTTGAAGATCGGGCTAAAAGATCAAATGATCAATCTCTTGATTCTAACTACTATTATAATAAATATCACAGAAAATCAGTAACTTTAGATCAAACTATTTTTAAATTAAAAGAACATTATGAATACAATTAAACTTGGAACAAAAATAATTGATGATAATTCATTATACTTTATTGCCGATATAGGGGCAAATCATAATGGTTCACTTGAAAAAGCTATTGAATTAATTCACTTAGCTAAAGAGGCGGGAGCTGATGCAGCAAAGTTTCAAAATTTCCAAGCAGACAAAATTGTAAGTAAAACTGGTTTTGATAATATGAAAGGGAAACTTTCACATCAATCAAAATGGAAAAAATCAGTATTTGAAGTATATGAGGATGCTAGTATTTCTAAAAACTGGACAAGGATACTTAAAGAGGAATGTGAAAAGGCAGGAATTGACTATTTTACAAGTGCTTATGACTTTGAATCTGTTGATTTAGTTGATCCATATGTTGACATGTATAAAATTGGTTCGGGTGATATTACTTGGTTGGATATTATTTATTACATAATTGATAAAAACAAACCTGTCATTATTGCTACTGGAGCATCAACTAATGAAGATGTTTCAAGAGTTATGAAAATGGCACTTAAAAAAACACAAGATATAGTTCTAATGCAATGTAATACTAATTATACTGGCTCGATAGACAACTATAATTATTGTAATTTAAATGTATTAAAACAATTTTCTATAGATTACCCAAATACTGTTCTAGGTTTGTCTGATCATACTGCTGGTCATGCTACAACTTTAGGAGCAATAGCATTAGGTGCAAGAGTTATAGAGAAGCATTTTACCGATGACAACAATCAAGAAGGCCCTGACCATGGATTTGCGATGAACCCTCAGTCTTGGAGGGATATGGTAGATAGGTCATATGAATTATTAGTTTCTTTAGGAGATGGGGTTAAGATTGTTGAAAAAAATGAAGAACAATCAAAATTAGTTCAAAGAAGATGTTTAAGAGTGGTTACTAATTTAAAAAAAGGTCATATACTAACTGATGGTGATTTTATTTCTTTAAGACCAATCTCTGATGGAGGTTTCGAACCGTATGAAAAAGTTAATCTAATAGGCAAAGAATTATTGATGGATATTGATGCAGGGGATCATTTAACAAAAAAACTAGTCAAGTTATGATAAAAGGAAAGAAAGTTGGATTAAGAGCAGTTGAAAAAGAAGATTTACCATTTTTAAGAGACTGGAGAAATATTGTTGAATTCAGAAAGAATTTTAGAGAGGTTAGAGAATTATCTTTAACTGACCAAGAAGCTTGGTTTGATCACCTTCAAAAGACTAAACATATTAATTACATGTTTACTATTGTTGATTTAAACACTCAAAAACCTATAGGTGCTGCAGGGTTATTATACATTAATTGGATTATCAGATCTGCTGATTTCTCATTTTATATTGGAGATGGAAATAAATACATAGGAAATGATGGTGTAGCAAAAGAGGCAGCTCAATTATTAATAAATTTTGGCTTTAAAAACTTAAATCTTCACAAAATATGGATGGAATTATATGAATTTGATACAGAAAAAATTGGCTTTTTTACAAATGAATTTAATTTTAAACAAGATGGATTATTTAGAGATAATTGTTTTGAAGACGGTAAATATTGGAATAGCTTTATTATATCTTTATTAAATACTTCTGAGGGTACTACTATTAATGATAGTAATATTATTTAAAAAAGTCATTAAACCAATATTTTGACAACAACAAAAATAGTCTCATTAATTTTAAAATCGGAGGAAGAAAGTGGTGTATTTAATTTAAAGCACAAGAAAAAAAATTTAGTTTGGCCTTTCTTTAGAATGTACTTTTATTATGGTTTTTTAGAGCAGAAATCAGACATTTCAACAGCAGGTTCATCTCCTAAAAAAATTAATTTATCACGAATATTAGATTTTTTAAAATTATTTAAAAATTCTAAATTATTAAGTTTATTAACACCTCAAAAAAAAGATAATTTGATCTTATCTTCACAAAGATATGTTGATGGAAATGAAATTTACACAAAAGAAATAAAGAAAGTAAATAATGGAAATTTTTTAGAACTTTCATTTAGTAATAGATTTGTTTTTCAAAAAGGACCCATTTATCTTGATATCTTTAAAATAGGCTTAAAACTAATTTCAAGAGTTAGTCATTACTTTTTTAAAACACCAAATGAAGTGAAACATTTTTTTTCGCTTGTAGATGCTGAAAAAAGTTGTGAAATCCAATATAGGAGATATCGAATTGAATATTCTTGTTGGTATTTGATATATGATTTATTAATTAAATTACAAAAGCCAAAAAAAATATTTTTAATTGGTGGTGTTTTTTTATCTCCTCTAATAGCTGTTGCAGAGAAATATAACATTGAGGTTATTGAAATACAACATGGTGTTATTAATAGTTTTCATCTAAGCTATCATTTTCCGAACCAAACACGTAATACCTTTTTTCCACACAAGCTTCTCCTTTTATCGAGTTATTGGAGAAAAAAAGCTAGCTATCCAATTGGAGTTGAGTTATTAAACGTTGGTAATGATTATTTTTTTGTTAATGCAAAAAAGAAAAAACATAAGAAAACTATTTTAATAATTGGTGATGGAATTCTATATAAACAATTAATTAATTTTTTAAATTTAAATTTAAATTTCTTTATTAAAAATAAATTTGAAATTACGTATAAATTGCATCCAAATGAAGTTCCTCAATGGTCAAAAAGATATACCAAGCTCAGGTTATTGCAGGAAACAAAAAAAATTAGAGTTGTTGCCAATGAATTACCAATAGCTAGTTTAATCGAAAATAGTCAAATTGTTTTTGGTGTTAATTCTACATCAATTTATGAAAGTGTAGATGCTGGTTCAAAAACTTTTGTTTTAGACCTGCAATCATCTGAATATTTTGATGATCTTGTTGATGATAATGTTGTTAAGAAAATTGATCCCCATAAACCTCTTAATTTGAATGATCTCAACTTTATTCCGAAGGAAACAAAAAGATTTTTTGATTCTTCGGATTTAACAAAGATTGAGTCCATTTGCCTATAACTAATGAAAAAAAAAATAGATATCTTATGCTTTAATTCAATAAAAGCAATCAACGGTCCCGTAATTATTCATAGGAGCATCCTTAAGTTTAACGACTTTTTCATTAATCGTGGATACGATGTTTCAATAATTTTTAAAGAAGGCATATTTAAAGAAGAATATATTTCAAATGATACTATCCAAAATAAAAGTTCTTATAGAAAATTAAGTATTAAAGATTATTTAAAAACTAAGATCATTAATTTTTACAGGAGTATCAGTTTTTTAAATACGATGAGTTATTATTATTTCGATTTTAGTTTAAAACTCAAAGTGAAAAAATATTTAAAATTAAATAGGAGCCCTGAAATAATAGTTACGGATTCTGAAAGGGAGATGTATCATTTTTTAAAGCATAACACAAATAGTACAAAAACAGTATTATTTATGCATACAGATGGTATTCCATTGAAAATGATTTCTCTGGCTAATCCAAAAATAGAAAATACTTCTTTTTATAAAACAATAGGAAAGAGATACCTCCACACGATAAAAAATGTAGATAAAATAGTTTTTATATGTGATATTGGTATGCAAAACTTTATTGAAAGTTATCCTGATTTCGATAAATCCAAATTGTCTTTAGTTTTGAACGGAATTGAAGAAGATAGTGACAAAAAAGCAGACAAATTGTTGTCCATTACTAAATATCCTTATAATCTTACTTGTGTAGGATCTTTATCTTTCAGAAAGGGTCAAGAGATAATTATTAAAGCTCTAGCTTCCTGTAATAGAGCTTCTTTAGATAAAATACATGTTAATATAATTGGAGATGGTCCTGCGAGAAAAGAGATAGAAAACTTAATCAGTATAAATAACCTTGATCAACATGTAACTTTATTAGGATCTATTGATAACTCTATAGTTCGTAAACATTTAATGCGCTCTAATATTTTTATTTTGACGAGTAGAAATGAAGGGCTGCCAATTTCTATTATAGAAGCAATGCGTGAAGGATTGGCCGTAATTTCTACTGATATAAGTGGAATACCAGAGCTTGTTGAAAATAAATATAATGGACTTTTAATAGATCCTAGTGTAGAACAATTAAAAGATATCTTTAATAATATGGATAGTTATAATTGGGAAGTTATGGGAGAAAATTCTTTAAAACTATTTAAGGATAAATTTACATTAGATCGCGTTTTTTCTGAATATTGTGATATTTATGATTCTTTATTAAAATGATTGTAAGCTTACTTTTTTTTACTTTAGTTTTTGGAACTTTGCTTGTTTTTTATATAAATAATAAAAAATTACTTTCACCTACCTTAATTCTTTTTGCAGGATTTACTGTGTCTGTTTTCTCTATATTAATAAATAGAGATTTCTTTGGAAGGGACATTTCATTGAATACTTATTTAATAATTATTGTATCATTAATAGCATGGGGTGTTGGTGAGATATTATCTAAATTGGCATATACTAAAATAAATAAGCCCATTTTTAGCTTCGAACCGAAGTATAAAATTTTGCCTTCCAATCGAATTTTATTTGTTTCTTGCATAATTATATGTGGAGTAGCTATTTCAGAGTATTATAGGTTTACTAACATAGGGAAATTAATTGGAGGAGATAATTTTTTATTAAATTATGGTCTTATTAGAAAATATGTAGTACAAGAGCAAAATTCTGGAGCTCAGTCAAGTATGTTTGCAGCTACCAGAACTGTAGTTGCAATGATAACCTTGGCAAAAACTTTAACTTATTTTTTTATAGTTTTATTTTTTTTCAATAAATATTTTCATGGAGTAAAAAAATATATTTATTTATTTCCAGTGCTCTTCTATCTTCCAATTTTATTTTTTACAACTTCTAGAAGTACTTTTTTAGAACTGTTTTCATTCGTTTTTTTGACAATGCTTTTAATAAAATTCCAGTCAAAAGGTTGGGGTAAGGACAGTTTTAAAATTTTAAGAAAAATGACTATACCATTATTAGTTCTTATTATTGGGTTTTATTCGATCGGCTTTGTTAGATCAAATGGAATTGGACCATTAATTAGTATTGAAATGTTTAATACTTTGAGCAAATATTTTGGATCGTCTATTTACGGGTTAGATGTTCTAATTAACAGCAAAATTCCTCAATCAAGATATTTGGCTGAACAGACCATTTCTATTTTGTATACTATTTTTGAGAAATTTGGTTTTGCGTTTGAGAAATTACCGTTACACGCAGAGTTTTTTGATATTGGTAATGGAGCCGATACATCAAATATTTATACAGCATTAAGAAAACCAATTATAGATTTTGGTATCTTGGGTATGCTATCCACTAGAGTTTGTATGGGATTCATTTATGGAGTATTATTCAGATATTTCTCCAATAACCTTAATAATCCCTATTCTATTGGAACTTACGTGATTTTTCCATTAATTTATTACCCATTGATGATGTATATTTTTTCAGACTTATTTAATTATTTTTTTCAGCTTTCTTTTATTGAATTATTATTATTTCTAGTCTTTTTAAAAAGACTGATAGTCAAGAGAAGTAAAGTACTTAATAGTGACAATTGAAAAAACAACAACAAATAATATTATAACCTAGAATATGTCCAAAGAGTCTAACAAGAGGCTAGCAAAAAATACATTAGCATTGTATTTTAGAACTTTTATAACACTGATAGTATCACTATATACAACACGAGTTGTTCTTAAAGTATTGGGTGAGACTGATTATGGTATTTATTCTTTAGTTGCGGGTGTAGTTATATTATTTTCTTTTTTAAATGGGGCTTTGTCTTATGCTACCGAGCGATTTTTAACTTTACAACTCGGTAAGAAGAATCTGCAAAAAATGAAGCAAGTATTTAGTATGAGTATGACAACTTTGATCCTACTTGTTGTAGTTTTTTTAATCCTCTCTGAAACAGTAGGTCTTTGGTTTGTAAATTCTGAATTAAATATCCCTGCAGATAGGTTTTGGGCTGCGAATTGGACATATCAATTATCAATTATCACATTTTGTATTACTGTTTTAAGAACACCATACCGAGCAACAATTATCTCAAATGAGAAGATGACTTTTTTTGCTTATGTAAGTATTTTTGAATCAATTATAAAATTGGCTATTGTTTTTTGTTTACATCTCAGCACTTATGATAAATTAATTTCATACGCTACATTATTTTTAATATCAACTTTTTTAGTGAATTTAATATACTTCTTTTATTGTAAAAGAAATTTTATTACTTGTAACTATCATTTTTTTTGGGATAAAAATTTATTCATTGAACTTACTTCCTTCACTGGTTGGAATTTATTAGGAAATGTGACAAATATTTTCACTCAGAATGGAGTTATTTTTTTAATTAATATATTTTACGGTGTTGGTTTAAATGCTGCATTAGGAATTGCTAACCAAGTTAATTCAGCTGTTACTAGTTTTATTTCAGGTTTTCAAACTTCATTTGTTCCTCAAATTGTAAAATTATATTCTCAAAGTAAAACTGATGAGCTTCATAAAATGATTAATTCAACCTCAAAATTTTCATTTATGTTAATTGCTATCCCAGTTTTAGTTCTGATGTTTAATATGACGCTTATTTTAAATTTATGGTTGGATGTTGTACCTGAATATACTGTTGAATTTTGTTTATGGATAGTCGCTGGTTCATTGATTGATGCAACCACAGGACCATACTATGCTGGTATAATGGCAAATGGTGATATAAAACGTTATCAAATTGCTATTAGTTTAAGCTTTCTGTTAGACTTCCTTATTATATTTATCCTCCTTCGTTTAGGGGTATCACCAGCTTGGATATTTATTAGTAGAATATTTACACGAGGTATAATAAACATGTTAATTGGTTTGTATTATCTAAGAATTAAGCTAAAATTTAATGTATTAAATTACATAAATAATGTTTTAATACCTATTCTAAAATCATTATTAGTTATAATTCCTATTCCTCTTTTAATCTCAGTAACCCTGGATAGTTGGATGCAGTTTGTTTTCTCATCATTTTCGATAGTTACAATAAGTTTAATTACCTACAACAAAATATTATTAACGAAAGGAGAGTCTTTAATCGTCAAAACGTATATCAGTAAAATTTTAAAAACTAACAATGTATAATTTTGTAATTTTTAGTACTCCCTCAGATTATTATGATGCTGCTTATCATGACTTAACTAATTTATCAAATGTTGATTATGTTAGAGATGTATTTGAGACAGATAATAAATTTTTGAAAATATGTTTTAAAATCAACTATTATTTTCAAGGTAAAATGTTTCCGAAGAATCCTTTTAAGTCTTTTTGGAATAGATTTCTTTTTGAAAGTAAATTTAATAATGATAATCCAATATGTTTTGTTTTTACCGAAAGAGTTTTATTCCTTTATAATTATGGGTTTATAGATTTTTTAAGAACAAATCATTTAAACGCAAAATTTGTTTGTTTTTTACAAGATATTGGAAGTACTGTTAAAAATGTCAATTTGGACTCAATTTTTAATGAATTTGACTTATCTATAAGTTATGATAAGGTGGATGCTCAAAAATATAATATATTATATCATCCTACACCATATTCCTTATACCCTTTCGATCAGAAAAATAAACTTCAACCAAGTGATATTTTTTTTGTGGGAAGAGCAAAGAATAGACTAGACGAGATAATTAAATCTTACGAGAAACTCACTGATATGGGGTTTTCTTGTGATTTTCATATAACTGATGTGGATCCAAAGGATCAGAAGTACTCTAAAGATATTCATTACAATTGTCGTTTAACATATGAAGAAAATCTTGAACACGTTAAGAATTCAAAATATCTTTTGGAAATTATGCAAAAAGAGGCTTCAGGATATTCACTCAGAACATGGGAAGCTATATTTTATGAAAAATTCTTAATTACCAATAATACCTTCATTAAAGAATCATCTTTTTATAATGATAAGTATATTTTTGTTTTTGAATCACCAAAAGATTTTGGAGAGATTATGGTTAAAAACCTCAAAGAAAAAATAAATTATAATTACAAAGAAAAATTAAATCCTCAAAATTTACTTAAGTTTATTGATAAACATTTAAAACCTATTAAAATTAATTAAAAATATTATGATAAAAAATACACAAATAGCTTTAATTTTAGCACCTCATACTGATGATGGTGAGTTTGGTTGTGGAGGTACTATTGCAAGACTAATAAAAGAAGGTGTAGAGGTTCATTATATAGCTTTTAGCGCCTGCGAGCAATCAGTTTTACCCCAATTTCCTTCAGATATTTTAATAACTGAAGTTAAAGAAGCTACAGAAGTTTTGGGAATTAAAAATGAAAACTTACATTTATTAAAATATGATGTGAGAACTTTTAACTATAATCGACAAGCAATTTTAGATGATATTATTACTTTTAGAAATACAATTAATCCAGATTTAGTTTTTATACCATCAGTAAATGATATTCATCAAGATCATGCTACTATAGCTAACGAAGCTATAAGAGCATTCAAGTTTTGTAATATATTATGTTATGAAATGCCTTGGAATAATTTTAATTTTGCAACTACAAGTTTTATACTTCTGAGTGAAGAAAATATCGACAGAAAAATAGAAGCTTTGAAAAAATATAAATCTCAAGAACATAGACCATATGCTAATGAGGATTTCATTCGCTCTTTAGCTAGTGTAAGAGGAGTGCAGGTCGGTCAAAAGTATGCAGAGGTTTTTGAAGTTATTAGGTTAATATACTAGAAATTAACATTTAATACGTTTAAAAATAAATTTTTACTAACTATTAAAATATATGAATAGTCAAAAATTATCAAATTTATTAGCAGGAAAGCATATAGGTGCCAAAACAGAAATAAAGTTATTTGGTGATATTTTAGATAAGCCAAATGAAACTTGTAATACATTATTTTGGATTAAAAATAAATTCATATCTAAAATAGATTTTAAGAATTTTTCAGGAATAATTATTTCTGATACTATTATTTCTGAAGATCTTTGTCAGATAATAGTTGAAAACCCTAAGTTATCATTTTCAAAAGCCGTTTCAATAATATTTTCAAAACCTGTAAATGATTATAAATCTCAAAACCTATATGTTGGAGAAAATGTGTCTTTTGGATCAAATATAACTTTTGGCCAAAATGTTGTGATAGAAAGTGATTGCCTAATTGGTGATAATGTTAAAATTGGACATAACAGTGTTTTAAAAAGAAATACTGAAATAGGAAATAATGTAGAAATTGGAGCATTAACTATTATTGGAGGTTCAGGTTTTGGTTTCGAAAAAAATTCTTCTGGGCATTATGAAAAGATACAACATTATGGAAGTGTTTGTATAGAAAATGACGTAAATATTGGTGATAATGTAACTATTGATAGAGGAACAATAGGTTTAACGAAAATTTGTAAAAATGTAAAGATTGACAATCAAGTACATATAGCTCATAACTCTGTTATAGGAGCTAATACTGTCATAACAGCAAGTGTAACTATCTCTGGTAGTGTTATCATTGGAGAAAATTGTTGGTTAGGTCCAAATTCAACAATTAATAATAGAGGTTCACTACCAAATAATTCTATCCTAGGTATAGGAAGTGTTTTGTTAAAAAAAATTAATAGAGAGGGAACCTATTTTGGGATTCCTGTAAAAAGAATATAATAATGGGAGCTAAAATTAAGAATATTGAATTTATTACACCTAGTATTAAATTGACTAATGATGATCTTAAGAATGTATTTAAGGACTATAATTTTAAAAGATTTGAAACAAGAGTTGGAATTAGACAAAGGTTTGTAGCAGCTAAAAATGAAACAACTCTTTCATTAGCAGAGAAAGCATGTAATAAGCTTTTAGAGAAATCTAATTTAAAAAGAAATCAAATTGATTATTTAATTCTGTGCACACAGAGTCCTGAATATAAACTTCCAACAACTGCTTGCATACTGCAAGATCGACTTGGTTTAAGTAAAGATGTCGGAGCTTTTGACTTTAATTTAGGTTGTTCAGGTTATGTTTACGGACTTTTTCTTGCAAATAAAATAGTTTGTAAAGAGAAAAAAAACATACTATTAGTTACGTCAGAAACATATTCTAAATTATTACATCCTGAAGATCGATCTAATAGATCTATTTTTGGTGATGCCGCTTCAGCTACATGGATTCAATACTCAGAGACAGATGAAATAGGAGATTTTGTTTTAGGCACCGATGGCAGTGGATTTGATAAGTTGATTGTAAAAAATGGAGGAGATAAGTATCCATTTAATCACGATCCTGAAAAATTATCATATGGTTCAGGAAATAACTATACAGAAAATAATATTTATATGGATGGACCTGAAATTTATAATTTTACATCTACGAAGATACCGGAAGTAATAAATGAGACTTTAAAGAAAAATAATTTAGAAGAAAACCAAGTTGATCAATTCATACTTCACCAAGCGAATAAGATTCTTTTAAATCAGATTAGAGTGTCACTAGGCATACCTAAAGAAAAGTTTTATATCAATTTAGATAATTATGGGAATACTGTTTCAAATACTATTCCAATTGCATTGAAAGAATATTTAAATGAAAATAAAGATCAGAAAAATACCAAATCTATAATTTTAACTGGATTTGGAGTAGGCCTGTCTTGGGCAAGTTGTTTAATCAAAATTTAAAATAAATACTATGATAAAATCATTAAATGAATGTTTAGCATTAGAAAAAGAATTAAAATTAGAAGATAATTTTAGAGATCATGATGAATGGGACTCAATGTTTGGTCTAATTCTTTTAACTTGTTTAGATGAGAATTATTCAATTAAAATAACTTCGGATAAATTAAAAGAGTTTAACACAGTTAAAGAAATATTTGATCACTACGGCGTTTCTTCAAATTGATACTTAAAGCTATAACCTACCTTTTAAAAGGTAGGTTATATTACACACATAATTATATCATAATTTACTAAGACTTATTATATTAATATCTATGCAAAGTAGCACAAAGGTTTCTAAATCTTTTTTAATAATAAATCATTACGCAGGTGCGCCAAAATATGGTCCAGCTTATAGGCATTACGATATATCAAAAGAGTTGATTGAAAAAGGTCATAAAGTTTGCATAGTAGCTTCATCTAGTTCACATTTAAGAAGTTCACCAGATTGCAAGAAAGAAAATATAGATGGTATTGATTTTATATGGGTTAAATGCCCAAAATATAGTGGCTATGGTTTTAAAAGGTTTTTAAATATGTTTTTATTTTCCTTTAATCTTTTTTTTTATCAAAAACACTTCCCTTTTAGGCCAGATTTTGTAATAGTATCCTCCCCGTCTCCTTTTCCAATAATTAATGGTATATATCTAAAAATTAGATATAAAGCTAAATTTATATATGAAATTAGAGATGTTTGGCCAAAGTCAATTATTGAGTTAAAAGGGATTTCAAAAAACAATATTTTTATCATATTTTTAAATATACTTGATTATTTAGGACTTAAGTATTCTGATTTCATACTTTCTCCATTAAATAATATAGAGTTGTACCTTAAAGAAAAGAAGATTCAAAATAAAGAAAGTATTTTTTTACCAAATGGAATTTCAAATATTAGACCTCATAAAATCATTTCACGAACTAAAAATGAAAAAAAATTTATTGTTGGCTACGGAGGTAATTTAAGTGATAATAACTCCATCATGAATTTAATAGATTCAGCTATTATTTTAAAAGGCAATAATGAAATTATTTTTAAAATAATTGGTTTTGGAGAGTTAGAAAATGAGATTAAAGATATAATTAAACATCAAAAGTTGAAAAACATCGAATTATACGGTAGGTTGTCGAAAGATGAGTTATTTGATGAATTGAGTATTTGTGATACTGTATATAAAGGTAATCCAACAAAAGATATATATAAATATGGAATATCGTCCATAAAACTTGTTGAGTATATGATTTTGAAAAAACCTATTTTGGATGCATCAAATGGAGATAAGCTCGTATTTAATGCTAAATCAGGAATTTCAATAAAGAACGAAGATTCAGAAGAGTTGGCTAAATCAATTTTAAAGATGAGTGAAATGGATAAATGTACTCTTTATGAAATGGGAGAGAATGGCTACAATTATGTTTGTGAAAATTATATGTATAACATTACTGTTTCTAATATGTTAGGAAAAATAATCTAACTTAAGTATTATAAGTTATAAAATAAAAAAGTTAGTAGTTTAAGAGTGAATTTTTAATTATTATGAAAGGAATTATATTAGCAGGAGGGTCAGGAACCAGATTATATCCAATTACTAAAGGTGTATCCAAGCAGTTATTACCTGTTTACGATAAACCAATGATTTATTATCCTTTATCCGTGTTGATGTTGGCTGGTATAAAAGAAATTTTAATTATTTCTACACCTGAAGATTTGCCAAATTTTGTAAAATTATTGGGAGATGGTAGCGAAATAGGTATCTGTTTAACCTATGAAGAACAACCTAGTCCAGATGGTCTTGCTCAAGCTTTTATTATAGGAGCCGAATTTATTGGAACAGATGATGTGTGCTTAGTGCTTGGAGATAATATTTTTTACGGATATGGCTTTTCTGAAACATTACGAAATGCACGAAAAAACATAGAGAAAGGTAAATCAACTGTTTTTGGGTATTATGTGAATGATCCTGAACGGTATGGTGTAGCTGGATTTGATTTAGATGGGAATGTTACTTCTATAGAAGAAAAACCAAAAAATCCAGCTTCTAACTATGCAGTAGTTGGCTTGTATTTTTATACCAATGATGTGGTGCAAATTGCAAAGACAATAAAACCTTCCGATAGAGGAGAGTTAGAAATAACTACTGTCAATCAAGAATATTTGAAAAATAATAATTTAAAAGTACAATTATTAGGTAGAGGTTTTGCTTGGTTAGATACAGGCACCCACGATTCTTTAATGGAAGCAGGGCAGTTTATAGAAACAATTGAAAAGAGGCAAGGTTTAAAAGTAGCTTGTTTAGAAGAAATAGCCTACAGAATGAATTATATAAATAAAGAACAGCTTGAACAACTAGCAAAGCCTTTGAAAAAAAATGGCTATGGAAAATATTTATTAAATTTAGCTAAATCATAAAATGAAATTTATTAAAACAGAAATACCGGACGTATATATTATAGAACCGTCAGTTTTTGGAGATGATAGAGGTTATTTTTTAGAATCTTTTAATTTAGAAAAGTTTGAAGTAAATATGTTTCCTATAAAATTTGTTCAAGATAACGAATCGAAGTCCTCTAGAGGAGTTTTAAGAGGTTTGCATTTTCAAAAACCTCCCTTTGCTCAAGCAAAATTGGTTCGCTGCATAGAGGGATGTGTAATCGACGTTGCTGTAGATATAAGAAAAGGATCTCCAACATATGGAAAACACGTTTCAGTTGAGCTTTCAGGAGAAAATAAACGGCAGTTATTTGTTCCTAGAGGTTTTGCACATGGATTTTCTGTATTGAGTGAAACTGCTGTTTTTGCCTATAAAGTAGACAATATTTATGCTCCAGCATTTGATTCTGGAATTAGATATGACGATAAAGAGTTGAATGTAGATTGGGGTTTAAAAGAAGAAGAAGTCCAGTTATCAGCAAAAGACATAGATTTAGAATTGTTTAAAGATTTAGAAACACCTTTTAACTATTAAATATATGAATATATTAGTCACCGGTTCTAATGGTCAGTTGGGCTCAGAAATAAAGGATATTGTAATACACTACCCTAATTTTAAGTTTTTTTTTATGGATTTACCCGAATTAGATATTTGTAAAAGTAGCCAATTAGAGGTTTTCTTTAAAGATAAAAATATAAATACTGTTATTAACTGTGCTGCTTATACTTCTGTTGATCAAGCAGAAGAAGATGCTGAAATCGCAGAACAAGTAAATTCAAAAGGGGTTTTAAACCTAGTCAATGCCTTAAAAAAAGTAGATGGAAAGTTAAT
>Ga0209223_10001715_pt1 | contig 23393 bp, 20 predicted proteins | sample COG_06_FD_184750 | JGI IMG/M metagenome (GOLD analysis project Ga0209223, IMG submission 184750) | Pelagic Microbial community sample from North Sea - COGITO 998_met_06 (SPAdes) (version 2) | ecosystem: Environmental > Aquatic > Marine > Neritic zone/Coastal water | place: Helgoland, sampling...
CTTTATTCTCATTATTCTCAGTATTTTGTTTATAAGAATCTTTATTCTCAGTATTTTGTTTATAAGAATCTTTATTCTCATTATTCTCAGTATTTTGTTTATAAGAATCTTTATTCTCATTATTCTCATTATTTTGTTTATAAGAATCACTATCTTTATAATCTATGTTATTATTAGTATTTATACTAGGTGCGTTATTGTTTTCTATGTCAATAGGTATATATTCTTTATTTACCAACTCTTGCTTTATTTTGCTTTTATTTTCTAATAATTCTAAATATAATCTAGGCATACGAGGAAAAACCTGTTGTCTAATAACTGGTTTTATCTTGTTTGGCACTTTAATTAAATTAATACTGTTATTATTTTTAATAGGCATTTTAAATTGAAATTAGACCACTTTAAATACAATATTAATATTAAAATATTATATGTAACTATTACTTTAATTATACAATATTCTATAAGAAACTGTTATAGAACCTCCTATAATACCAAATATTATAGCTAAATTTTGCATCTTAAGCGCCGAAGAATAAGAACTTTGTATAGCTGTAGCTGATATTATAGAAAATATTAAACTAAAGAATAATTCATATATATTTAGGATATAATTGTAACATTTTTATTTATATATATAAATAATAAAAATGAATTTTTATTTAAAATTCATTTTTAATTAAAATAAAATGGGAATAAAATCATCTTTCAATAATTTCTTACGAAATGAATGCCCTCAAATATTTGAAGAAATTCATATTTCTGAATATGCATATAAACTAATAGCTATAGATATATCATTATATTTAAATAAATATAAAGCTATAGCAGGTGATAACTGGAAAGCTTTATTTTTAAAACTAATATCTTCGTTGAGAAGAAACCAGATACACTGTGTCTTTATTTTCGATGGAAAATCCCCACCCGAAAAAGAAGAAGAAAGAAAGAAAAGGAGGAATGAAAGACAAAAGATAGAAAAAAATGTTTTTGATTTAGAACAATCTCTTGAAAAATATCACCAAACACAAGAAGTTGAACAAATATTATTAGATCTATCTAATAAAAAAAAATCTAGATTATTATCACCAAAAAAACCATTATTTGACATAAACTGGATAGAAGATAAAATTAAACAAAAAAGAGCTCAGCTTTATCAAATTTATCCAGAAGACTATGATAATGTTAAAAAATTATTTGACATTTTAAAAGTTCCTTACTATACAGCTCCATGGGAAGCTGAAAAAATGTGTGCTAAATTAAATATAGATGGTTATGTTGATGCAGTATTATCAGAAGATACAGATTTAATGGCTTATAACACTCCTGTTTTTTTAAGTAAAATAGATACTAGTAAAGATACTTGTATAAGAATTAAGAAAGAGTTTTTGTTAGAAAGTTTAGAGTTGGATGAAAAGATGTTTTTAGACTTATGTATAATGTGTGGTACTGATTACAATGATAATATTCCTAGAATAGGTAGCAAAACAGCATATAAACATATTAAGAAATTTTCTAATATAGAAAATTTTGCTTTTAATACTGAATATGAAATTGAAATATTAAAACATTTAAGAGTTAGAGAGCTTTTTTGTGATTTTGAAGATTATAATATTAATAAAATACCTTATTGTGGTCAACCTAATTTTATTGAATTAGAAAAATTTATCAAAGAAAATAAGATTTATATAGATTTTGTAAAAATAAAAAATGATTTTACATTAAATATACTTATCTTTGAAGATAGTCAAGAAGAAGATAAAATAATTATTTCAGATTCTTAATAAGTAAAAATTATAATAATAATAATCTTTTGTAATAAATGTCATATTACAAAACTAAAGATTATATTAGTAGATGTAATCAAACTAATACAAATTTACAACATGTAAATAATACACAAAGTTACAATACATCAGAAAACTTTGAAATATATATTAAAAACCCAGTGAGTACTGAAAATAGTTCCAACTTAACTATGACAAGTGAATTAAATAATTTAAATTCAAGAGATCCTAAAGTTTGGGGTCCATCTTTTTGGTTTACTTTACATAATGGTGCCATAAATTACCCATTAAAAGCTAATAAAATATGTAAAGATAGAATGAAAAAGTTTATACAAAGTATGGAAGTTATGATTCCTTGTGAAAAATGTTCAGACCATGCTACTTCTTATATAAGTTCTAATTTTAGTAGGTTAGATGAAATAGTAAGTACAAGAGATAATTTATTTAAATTTTTTGTTGATTTTCATAATCAAATAAATATACGTTATGGAAAACCATTATTTAGTTATGAAGAAGCATATAAATTATATTCAAATAGTATTTCATTAAAAATGTCTTGTAATTGATTTATATACTATTATTTAAAAATAAATATGAAATAAAATGTTATTTAATACACTAGATATTTATAACGATATGAAAAATGATATACCAAAAGAATTAAAAAAATCACAAATAAATGCATATAAACATATGATAAGTGGTAAAAATATATTTTTAACAGGTTCAGCTGGTTCTGGTAAAACTTACTTAATTAATTTATTTGTTAAAAAATTTAAAAATATATTCAAAATAGCAGTGACCTCAACTACTGGTACATCTGCGTTACTCATAAATGGAACAACTTTACATTCATACTTAGGGATTGGTTATGGTGATACTTCTGTTGATATTTTGTATAATAAAATAACTAAATTTAATTGGTTGGTAAAAAGATGGAATGAATTATATTGTTTAATTATAGATGAAATAAGTATGTTAAAACCAGAATTATTTGATAAAATAGAAGAACTAGCAAGATTAATTAGAAAAAATGATAACTTCTTTGGAGGTATACAGATCATTGTTTCTGGTGATTTTTGTCAACTTCCAGCAATAGGAACATCGCATTTTTGTTTCGAAGCAAAATCGTGGAATAATATAGATAAAACAATATATTTAAATGAATTAATTAGACAAACTGATAACACTTTTCAAAATATATTATGTAAAATAAGAATAGGAATAATAGATAAAGAGGTGAAAAATGCACTGGATAGTTGTATTGATAAAGAATTGGATAATGAATATGGTATTAAACCAACTAAGTTATATTCATTAAATAAACAAGTTGATAAATTAAATAATTACGAATTAGATAAATTATCTGAAAATAATTGTGATTTTTATGAGTATGAGATGGAAATAGTTGTAACTAAAATTACAGATAATTCTTCTGCTATAAAACAAAAATTTCTAAAAAATACAACTTTTAATGAAGTTATACAATTATGTGTTGGTTCACAAGTTATGCTTTTAACTAATATGGATTTAAAACAGGGATTAGCTAATGGAAGCAGAGGTATAATTACAGATTTTATCTCAGATTTTCCACTAGTTAAATTTCTTAACGGAGAGGAAAGGGTAATTGATTATCACATATGGGATGTAGAAGAAAATGGTAAACCTATATTAAGGGTTAAACAGATTCCATTAAAAATAGCATTTGCTATATCAATTCACAAAGTTCAAGGTAATACATTAGATTATGTAGAAGTTGATTTATCTAGTATTTTTGAATTTGGACAAGCTTATGTTGCTCTCTCAAGAGTAAAAAGTTTAGAAGGATTAAATATTAAAAATATAAATTATGATTTAATTAAGTCACACCCAAAAGCAGTAGAGTACTATTCTAAAATTTAATAATTATAAAGATATTTCTATATTATAATAAATGAGTAATATTTCAGAATTATATTTCGAACAGTTATAAAACAAGACATAATCTTAAATAATTTTTATATTTCTAATTACAATAAAAAAAGTAATTAGAAAGTTTTTTTTGTTAATGATAAATGAATATTCCTTCAATTAATAACAATACTACACCTATTGATATGTTACCATATCTTGATGATATAGAATCTAACAAACAAGGTATGCATTCTTCGCAACCAGATATAAAAAAAATACAGAATAAATTCTTAAAAAACAACCATTATCCACCTTCTGATTCAGGTATGAATACAAATATTGGTTATAGGTCAAAACATGAAGAAAATAATACAATTTATGATAATTACAAAGTGCCTTATAAGAGTGAAAAAATACCTCAATACGAAGAGCAACAAGAGCAACAAGAGCAGCAACAACAAATAAAATATAAGATGGCTGCCGATTCACCTAGTTGTATTACTGTAGCTGAACATATCGCAAATTGTCCTATATGTTCTAAATTTTATAATAATGACAAAACACCTTATATAATAGCAATTATAATTTTATTATTAGTTTGTGTACTTTTGATTAAAAAAGTATTAGATTGTTAAATACTTAAAGCTAATTTTAGTTTTAAATAAAATGGAAACTTGTGAAAACAAAGAAACACTATTTTATGATACATTAGTACTGTCAGGAGGATCTAATAAAGTTATTTTAACTTTAGGTGCTTTACAATGTGCTGTGGATAATTATATGCTATCTAAAATAAAAACTTACATAGGAACATCTTCAGGTGCTATTATTTCATTTATGTTATGTATTGGATATACACCAGTAGAATTATTAGTATATTTATGCACAAATCAAATTTTTGAAGCTTTACAAAATTATAATCTTGTTGATTTAGCACAAGGAAAAGGTGCTTGTTCTTTTGATAAGTTACAAGAACAAATGGAAAAATTAACTATTGAAAAAATTGGATATTTACCTACTTTAAATGATATCAAAGAAAAATATGACAAAACATTAGTCTGTGTTACTTATAACTATACAGAAAAAACAACAGAATATTTATCTTGGGAAAATTATCCTTTTTTACCTTGTATAACAGCAGTTAGAATGTCTGCAAATTTACCTATTATTTTTGAAAAATTCAGATATGGTGATAATTTTTATATAGATGGAGCTGTTTCTGATAATTTTGCAATACGTTATGCCGATAATATTGGTAATAAAATATTTGGAATAAATCTTCAAAATAATGATGTAGAAGTAGACGAACTAGATACGTGTGAAAATATATTAGAATATTTTTATAAATTATTATTCATACCAATTACACAATCTACATCAAGACAAATATCAGAAGTATCTTTAAAAACAAAAATAATTACAATTAATCATAATTTTAAGTTTAAATTTTTTAATTTTAATATAGATACTAAAACAAAACTAGAAATGTTTTCTGTTGGATATTCAGAGATGAAGGATAAGTTGTTTAGTCCTAAATAATGTTATATATTTTTTATAAAAAAATATATAAAATAATTATATAAATATTACATCATCTATCGATGTTTCTTTATTATTTATTATTAATTCATATGCTTGAAATAAATAAGGATCTTTATTTTTGACAATAATAGAATTCAGAATAGATTTAAAGTCTGTATTTTCAGTATTTAACATTTCATCATTATCAGAAATTACTTTCTTCGTCTTTTTTGGTTTAAAAACTATTTTTATATTTTCTTCTAATAAATTTTTATATTTTTTAGTTTTCTTAAATGCTTTAAATTCATCGTGATCACCTGATAATGTTAATTTAATTTTATCATCTGTTTTCTTTGGTTTATATTTATCAATATCAAGCACATCTAAATATATTATTTTTTTTCTTGGTAATTTTAAATCTATTTCATCTAAAATATATTTTTTATTATCATTAAAAGTTAAACAAGCTATTATATTTTTTTCACTTTCACCAAAAGCTATTTGTAAAGAAGAACCAGGATAAAAAATATTATCTTGTGGTTGTTGTTTAGAATGTATATGACCAGATACAATATTTGGATAATCTACACCCCAAATATCTCCTTCTGTTGAAACAACAGCTCCCATTTTACAACCTAAAAATTCTTGATGAGCAAAAATACATGAACTATTTTTCCAATCATAACCAGAATCATTTAAACATTCTTCAAATCTTCCTACTGGTACATATGGAACAAAAGTAAAAATTTTATCATCAATATCAGTACTAAAAACTTTATCTATAATAGTTACATTTTCCCATTCTTTAAGACCATTCATCCAATGATTTTTTGTAAGATATTGTTGATTATTGCAATAATCATGATTTCCAACTAATATATATGTTGGTGCAATTATTCTCATATTATCAATCAACTCGTATGCTTTGTTTAAAGCTAATGTATGTAATCTTTCATGATCATGTAAAACATCACCACCTATAACAATAAAAGTGGGTTTTTTTTCCTTTGCTAAGTTTATTAGTCTTTCTATTAATAAATTAACATCTTGTATATTTCCTACCTGTATATGAGGATCTCCGATGAATAACGAATCTACTGGCATTTATTTATAACTTTATATATCAAAGTTATAAATCAATTTGTTTTTTAAAGTTTAACTAATTAGTTAAAACAGATGGTGGAAGATCAACATTTTCCATTTGTTCCAATGTTTCGGTTGGTACAATAACAGGTGAAGGTACTGGTTGATTAGTAATAAGAGGACTTTTCAGATTAAAAGAATTTGATCTATTACGAGTTTGTACAGTATCTTGGATTTCATTCTTTTTCTTTTTCTCTTCATTATGTCTACGAATCATTTTATTTAAACTAGTAGGAGGTTGGAGATTAAGAAATTCCACAACCTTTTCTATTTTAACCCTGTTATTTTTATGATCTTCTGAATGCCAAGAATGACAAGCTTTATCAACTCTATATTCTTCTGTTGGAAGTTGAGACCATTTATTTTTAATATGTCTAGTAATATATGATGTATGTATAACTCGTGCAATAGAGTAAAGTATATTTTCGTATTCATCAAAAGTTTCTTTCATATGAGGATATAGATGAAGTAACATATCAACTATCCTTTGATTCATTCTAGTTTGAAGATACCTAAATTTAATACTTGGTTCATTACCACGCGCCCTAAATAATTCTTGGTATTCTTTATGTAAAATCTTATATTGTTTATTATCTGGAGTAAATACAATCAATCCTTGAGTATTGCGAATATCAACACTGTCAATATAATCAGAAGCTTCTCTCATATCTTTAAAAATATGCTTTTTAGGATATGGAATATTAATATCTTCAGTCATTGTCAGTTCTCCGTTAATAAAAGTTCCCACATGATAAACTGTTTTCCTAGATGGAGCTTCGCAAACAATCCTATTTTCTTTTGAATTAAGTACAAGAAACATGTATTGTTTATCCTTGTCAAGTGTTTCTTTAAAACGTTCATGAACGTTTTCTCCTTCTTTAGGAAGAGAATTTCTAAATTTCTCATTAGTTTCAGCTTCTGATTCTAATGCCTGAATAAACGCATTACCAAATGATTCTTTTGAAGCCCATTTACTCTTAAAAGCATTAAGTTTTCTATGTGTAGATGTAAACCATTTATCTTCAAAATTAAATACTCTAATTAACGTACCTTCATATGCATCATAAAAAGAACATTTATCAAAAACTGGACAAATATCTCTATCTATATTTTCTACTTCATCATGGTTATACTCAACCGTATATGGAAAAGCTCTCATCACAATTTTGTCTTGATGAAATACTATCCCTCGACATTGCCTAAGTAAACTACTGTCGTCAGAATCACATTTAACATAACAAAACAATTCTAGTCCAGTTTCATCGTCAGTATCAGTGATACGAACACGATTACCAAGACTTTCGATTTTATCACGGGTAAAATCAGTAGAATCATTTTTAATATTTTCTGTAGTTTGTTTAGTGTCATCAGAAACGTTGTTTAGCTTATTAGCTAGATTATTCTGTTGCTCTGCGATGGATGTCATTTTTATATTAAAAATTATTTTCTTAAATATCATTTCATTTTTATTTTTAAAGCTACAGCAGTTGGAAGATTTCTTATAATTAAAATGAAATGTTTATCAACAATATTTCATTATTTAACAAAATTTTACCAAGAGTTATCATGTCTGAAATATCAGTTTCAATAACATCAGGAATATGACATTACTTTCTTAATTTTTTTTAAATATTATTTAAATAATATTTTATTTTTTTAAAATATGTTTACTAATAAACATTGTTGGATGAAAAAAAATTTACATATTAAAAGACGAAAACCTCGTCTAGAATTAAAGGAAACACCTCCTATAAACTCAATAACGGACCTTATTGAAATAGGTAGATCAATTATGTACTATAAAAATATAAATACAATAATGTTATGGAGAATCACACCCTATTTAGAAGAATTGGATAATTTAATAGGTATGGAAAGTCTTAAAGAATCTATTTTTGAACAAATTCTTTATTATGTACAAGGTATGCATAAAAGAAATTCATCTGATGAATATTTACATACTGTTTTAACCGGACCACCGGGAACAGGTAAAACTACAGTTGCTAAAATTATAGCTAGGATATACCAAGGACTTGGTATATTATCTAAAAATGGACCTTTTAAAATAGCGCATCGTGACGACTTTGTGGCAGGTTATCTAGGGCAAACATCATTAAAAACCCAGAAACTACTAAATTCTTGTTTAGGAGGAGTACTATTTATAGATGAAGTATATTCATTAGGTTCAGGACAAGATGACAAAGATTCTTTTGCAAAAGAAGCTATAGACACCATAGTTAGTTTTTTATCTGAGCATACAGATGACTTTTGTTGTATTATAGCTGGTTATGAGAAAGATATAAAAAAATGTTTTTTTAGTGTAAATGAAGGTTTGGAAAGTAGATTTCAATGGAATCATAAGATAAACAAATATAATTCAATGGATTTAGCTCAAATATTTATTAGAAAAATTTTAAAAATTAATTGGGAATTAAGTATTGAATTGGATGATATATCATCAATTATTGAAAAAAATAAACAATTATTTATGAATTCTGGAAGAGACGTAATTAATTTTATTTCTAAGTGTAAAATTTCTCATTCAAAAAGAGTAATTACGTTGGATATAATTCATAAATTTATACTTACTAAAGTAGATTTGGAGAATGGTATAGAAATGTTAATTAAAAATTCATCAATCAAAGAAGAAAAAGATGATTTCTTAGAACCACCAGATTTCATGTATATTTAGTGAAAAACAAATATATCTATATTTTATAATATTGATATATAAACAGAATTAAGTAGTCTAAACTACTAAACTACTTAATTCTTTACTAAACTCACTATTGTCAGTTTCCATACCTTGTATATCTCGATAGTGATTAGTATATTCCATAAAAATTTCATCACCACCATTGTTCATTTTATTACATGCTATTTTATGAGATGTCTGTTTAATATCTGCACTTAATATAGCTTTTGTTAATTTTACCGCACGAATATCTTTTTGAATTTGCCCATCTTTATTCTTGTATTGAAAAATTTGTCTAGAAGGATCTGTACAAATATATTTTAATTTACCTTGTTCATCTTTTAAAATATTATCATAAGCAAATTTAGCAATTCCTTTTTGACCCTGTACTAAATATTCTTGTGAAAAATTATTCTGAATAACTTTATTTACTGTTTTATAAGATAAATCAATTGGTGTATTTATCATAATTTTATTATTTGTCATTGTACTAACACGTGGTTGTTTAGCTATCTCTTCAACTGTATTATAAATTTTATTACTTTGTTCCTTGTATATTTTCAATTCAGTTTCAAGTGTTAATATTTTTTGTTCTAAATTTTTAAGATTATTTAGTTTCCTGTTTTTTTCAGATATAATTTCATCTTTTTGTCTTATAATACTTTTGTATTGAGAAATACAATTTTCTTGATGATTTTTTAAATTCTGTCTTTGTGTAAAATCTTTATTGCAAAATTCACAAACAAAATTTTTCATATCTTGTTCAATAATATTTTTATTTAATGTTTTTTGAATTTTAATACAGTACTTAGTTCTACGTTGATGATTAATTAAATTTCCTTTAGTGGAAAATAGTTTGTTACAGAATTCACAAGAAAAAGACATTTATAACTTTATATATGATAGTTTTAAATCTTATTAATCATAAATAGTAATTATTACTTTTTATTTATCATAAAAAGTAATAATTACTATTTTAATAAAGTGTCATTTTTTAATTAAATATCATAAATTATCCAAGAAAAATTCTTTTTTCTTAATAAATTTCTATGCACACATTTTATTTGTGTGCATAGAAATTTATTAATATTTTAAATAATTCTAAAATATATTAATATTTTAGAATTATATATTGAAAATAATATAATTATTTTAAGAAGATCTGGATTTTTTTCTTCCACGTTTCTTTTGGGATCTGCATTTTCCTGATTTTTTATCACGAATTTTCCCAGATTTACAATCTTTTTTGCGACATCTTCCAGATTTCTTGCTTCTTATTTGGTTTGATTTACATGCTTTACGACGGGACTTTGAAGGTTTACTGGATTTTTTACGAACACTCTTTTTACTTTTACTTTTTCTACATCTTTTAGTTACTTTATCACGGACACCAGATTTACATGGCTTCCTACGACATCTGCCAGTTGATTTATTCCTAACCTGATTTGTTTTACATGCTTTACGAGACCTTGAAGGTTTCTTGGATTTTTTACGAACACTCTTTTTATTTCTACATTTTCCAGTTACTTTATCACGGGTTCTATCTGGCCCACAATCTTTTTTGCGACATCTTCCCGATTTCCTATTACGCGCGTAACCAGTCGGACAAGAACGTCTCTTTGTACCATGAGTAGTTACAGATGCAATAGCAGAATCTAAACTACTCATAGATGGCATACTCATAGATGACATACCCATAGTAGGTGGCATACCCATAGCAGGTGGCATACCCATAGCAGGTGGCATACCCATAGTAGGTGGCATACCCATATCAGATGGCATACCCATATCAGATGGCATACCCATATCAGATGGCATACCCATATCAGATGGCATACCCATATCAGATGGCATACCCATTGTCGATGAAAATGTATCAACGGGTGTCCAATAGAATATACCTTTTTTGTTTGCTGTTGATAACCATGTTTTTCCATCATAAGTTATTTGTTTACCAGGACAATTTACAGCTTGGTACGGTGGTCGTTTACGATTTCCTTCTTGGTATTGTTTTAAAAATTTAGGATTTATTGTTCCACAATCAGTCATTATTATTTATTTATAACTATGATAAAAAAAATAATTATAAATAATTATAAATAATTTATACTTAAAATAATAATTTGACTTTAAACCTATTTAATCTCTTGATAATAAATTTATTTTTTTTAATATAAAAACACATTGTGTAAATTAAAATGATTAATTCATGCTCTAAAGTTATTAATTATTTTAATAAAAGTTTTATTAATAAAAAAAGTTTTGATGATTTTATAAAAGTATTATGTATGAAAAAACTGATTCTTTTCCATGTAATGTATGTAATAAAAATTTTCTAAAAGATCATACCATTCGCATAAAAATGGTTAAGTTAGGTGGACAGAATAATATTATCTTAATAAAAAATTAAGATAATATTATCATAATAAAAAATAAAAATGAAATATTAGTTAATTATTTCATTTTTATAGTAAAATGAAATCATACAAACAAACTGTCTGGCAAGGAGAGAGAACTATTATTGAACCTACAAATGAATTTTTATTTAATAATATTTTTAAAGGAGTTAATTCAATTTTTTTGCAGAAAGAATCACTATATGCAACAAAAATTAACAATGGTAGTAAAATTGTTTATGATGTTGTAGCTACTTATAAACCAAATAAAAAAGTTATTTATACCATTGATATACCATATGATCAAAATCCAGGAATATATTCTGATAAAAATAATATACTAGTGGTAGAAGTAATACCTATTGTTTTACCTAATGTAAAAAATTGGATATTTCATTTAGATTTGTGGCAAAATCCTTGGGCAGTATCTAGATATCACAATGTAGAATGTTGGGGTCCTAGACATATGTATCTGTTAGAAAATCATATTAAATTACTAGCTGATCATGGACAAAAAGTAATCACAACCACAGTTTTAGAAAATGTTTGGGCTAGTCAAACACTTGACGAACATTTAAGTATGGTAAAATGGAATATACATAATGATATTATTAATTTTGATTTTAATGTATTTATACAATATGTAAATCTCTGTACTAACGCTGGAATAACAGGTCAGATTTCTGTATTTTCTATTTTACCATGGGGTACCAATCAAGGTTGTGGTTTTAAAGATGGAGAAGCAAAATATACATTATATAATAATAATAATAACAAAGTAATTAAATATGCTACCCCTGGTGACGAAACTTATTATCTTCTATGGACTGCATTTCTAAAGTCGTTTATAAAAATAATTAATGAAAATTGCTGGAACGATAGAATTTATTTTGCTTTTGATGAAAGACATGAAGATGAGATGAAAGAAGCTATTAAAATGTTATATACAGTGTTACCTAGTATAGGATACTCTTCGAGAATTCAAATTTCTAGTGCATATAAATATAATCAAGAACTTGATCAATATATTACTGATTTGTCAATTGGTTATAGCAATCATTTAGATTGGACAAATTTAACACAGAAAAGAAGAAATAATAATAATAAAACTACTTTTTATTTATGCGAACATCCTAGATCTCCTTTTAACAATACTTTTTTAGATTCTGCAGTGCATGAAAGTAGGTGGATTGGATGGTATTCGTTTGCTAATGGTTTTGATGGTTTTTTAAGATGGGCGTACGATTCTTGGCCTGAAGATCCATTAATAAATGGTGATTTTCCTGGTCCTCATGGTCATTGGCCGGCCGGTGATACATTTTTATGCTATCCTAATAGTTGGAAATCTTTAAGATTAATGAAAATAAGACAAGGTATTCAAGATTACGAAAAATTAAGAATTATGTATGTTCAAGAACCAGTATTAATTACAGAGATGATGAAAGAATATATTTTATCAGGAAATAGTTTTCAAAGTATAACATTAGAAAATTCACTTAAAATATTAGATAATATTTCCAAAGAATTTTTAAAAAAAACAGGTGTTAACTTTAGTAAAGTTACAATACCAAAAACTATTAAATCAGTAGAATCATATCTTTTTATTGTAAGACATGGTGATAGAATAGATCATTTTTCAAAACAAAAATGGAAAGACATTAAATCCGCAAACTTGTACATTAATAGTAAGAATCCTCCTTTATGTAGTAATGGTCAGAAACAAGCTATGGAAGTAGCAAGAAATCTAAAAAAAGAAGTATCTATAGATAATATATATGTTTCTCCTTATCTTAGAACACTTCAAACATCTAACTATTTTGCTTATGAATTTGATAAAGAACTTAAAGTAGAAGAAGGATTAGCCGAGGGTTGGCATACTTATATAGATGATAAATTAAATTTAATAGATAAATTTCCCAATATTGATTTAAATTACGATTCACGAATTAAATTAAAAAATAATGAAATATTCCCAAATGAATTTGAAAATAGAATTAAAAAATATGCACAGCATGTTATGCTTTTAGAAGGTTGTAATCTTTTAGTGACACATGCTGGTACTGGTTTATTTTTAACTTCAGTATTGTGTGATATACATACAAAACATTTAGAAAAAATTGGTGGTTGTGAATTTTTTATATTAAAAAAAATAAATGAAAGATATACTTTTATTGAAAAAAAGAAATTACATAGTTGTGTTCAGTATAGTAAACCTTGTGGTTACGATTAATGTTAATTAATTTGTTTTTTGATTTTTACTAAAAAAATCAAAAAATCACATAATAATTAGTTGTTCCAATTTGGATAATTTTCATAAAATTGATTGGTTAATAAACTTTTAATATATTCTTTATCATAATTTATTAAATCATTTCCTATTTCACTACTTTTACTTAAGAATTGAACTGCTCTTTGAACTTTATTAAATAAATCCCCGAAATCTTGGACCGATTCATATATTTCTTTCCACATATTTAAATTGTCATTTTTAAAATACATTTGCATCAACATTCCAACACTTTGTGAATCGTGATCATCAGAATCCGATGGAACTGTAGAAGATTCGGCTGAATAATTTTTAATAGATGTCCATAAAATACCTGAATTGCTTCTCAAAATAGCATTACTGTAATCATTTGTTCTTATAATAACACTAGGTTGATATGTTATCCCAGATAAACTTGTCACATCAGTATGTTTTATTAATTCTTCAACAAAAATATTTTTTGCATTAAAACAATTTAAAACTTTAATTTCTGTGTTTGATTTTATCAAATTAACAATATCTAACATTTGATAAAATATTTCAATACAATTTCTAACAGTAACTGAGTTACTCTGACTAAATGATTCTAAATCTTTACTTTTTGGGAAAGCCTCCATAAAACAACTTACTGTATCAGATTGTGGATTTATTATTGAAGTATACATATATGAAAAATAAGAGTATTTGTTTTGATTAGATAAATCATTAGTTAGTTGTTTCGCAACTAAATTTTGTATAATACAATTATCCATTATTTTATAATTACCAGAGTTATGTACCTCAAATATTACAGAAACTTTATAATTTATTCCTTGTATAGTTTGTACATTTGTGGTCGAAATCCCGTAATATGGTAATGGGAGTAAAAAGATTTTTGGATATTCAGTTCCTAATACCCAATTAAATAAATTATTAGAAGACCCAACGGCATAAGGAATAAACCACGGTAAATAATTAACTTCATTAGCGGAATAACTCATCCCTACCAGATCACCATTTTGTTGTTCTGTTACATTAAATATTATAGAAAATGTTTTATTTATAAAATTTTTATACAAACTAGGTTGGTTTACATTAGCTAATATTTGTGAATATGCTGTTAACGCACTTGTGGGATTAAGATTATCTTGTAAACTTGATTTTATTAATCTACCTATTATTTCCATACCAGTATACCTAAAATCGTAAATAGGATTTGACTTTAATTCATCCATATTTTCTTTTTTTATCACAATACATTCTTCATTAGTATAATTATTATTAAGTTGTTTAGCGAAGATTTTTTTCCAACCCAGTACTTGATACCAAGAATTTCCAAATTCTTCGTGTGTAGATAATAAATCACCTAATGTTTGATCACCACTTAAAAATGCTACTGGTAAACTTCGTTGAAATAATCCTGTCATTTCGAATTTATCAATTGGTAAGCATAAATCTATTAACCTATAACCTCCTCCATCGTTTGGGTTTCCTGGTGGTTTACTAAATCTGTTTTTAAATAATGGTAATAAATAATTAATTATTACTTGTGTATTAGCATCGGTATGATTATTTAGATGAGTTAATTTAGTATAAAAACCCTCAAGGCTATTTCCATAATGTTCATGAATGCTTTCTCCTCGTAAAAGTATTGATATTATTTCATTCGGTTTTCTAATTTTTTCTAATTCATTCATATAATTGAAAAAACAAGGTATCAATTTACATACATTCACATCAGCATTTTGTGTGTATAGATATGTAAGTGAAAATCTATAATCTCCTAACAAAAAACTTAAATTTTTTGGGATGTCATATATTTTATCATATGTGTTTAACATTATACCGGTAAAATTAGGGTCTATTGCGCTAGGTATACCAGTTTTAATTTTGTTACCTTGTAACAAACTTGATTGTGTATAATTTCCTTGATATACAGGACTATATTCACTAAAACAAAATGTATGAATTCTTAGTTTTTTTAATGTATTCGTGGAGTTTACACTATTATCAAATCTTACAAGTATTTTATTTCCAGTATCAGGGGCAGTAAAACTATCATAATATGTAAATTTAGGGTTAAAAATATTGTTAGCTATAGAAAGTTGACAAATGGATATTTTACCTCTGTTTCCATAAGTATTAACATCACCGAATTGAACACCAGTTTCTCTATCATCTATATATTCAATATATTTTTGTAGGTAGTTAGTTATAAATTTAAGGTGGTTTTTTAGATATTTTTGATAAATAATTGTTATATGAACATTAGGAAATGATTGTAAAATATATTTAGCAAAGTTACAACCAAATATAATATCACCAAACCCACCTAAATCTTTTATTTTAACAAATATTGGTATTGTGTATCCATTAAATTGTTTTAATGTGGTAAAATCATTATTTTCTGTTAATACATAATTTAAAAAGTTTTGACCTAACTCGCTTATTTTAATATCATTATTATATGAAACAAATTCTATGTCGTTGTTCATCTTTTTATTGATATTTGTAAAAAAAAACTTTTTTTTTACAAATATCTATAAAAGATGAAATATTCTATAACTTCTAATATAAGTCCTAAAAAATACGCCTTAATTGGTACTAAACCAACTATAAATTGTGATTTGGCAGAAAACTTAATACACTATTCAACAACTCACCCAAACCAAGAGATAAACATCTGTTTATTATGTGCACCGATAGAAGGTTATGGTGATCTTCTTGGTGGTATTAAAATAGCTAATTATTTAAGTGAATATTATAAAGGTAATAATAATATATTTATTAATTTTTGTGTAACAGATTCAAGAGCAGCTGATCAAAAAATAGTTATGGAAAATGTAAAACCACTTAGTGCTTCGCATTATAATGTAAATAATCTTAATTTTAATTATGATAACACAAGTAGAATAAAAATATATTTTGGATACCATAACGGTATAACTGCTAAGTTTGATTATGTATCTCTAAACGCAGACATTTGTATAGTATGTCCTGGAACTAATATATACAATTTCAAGTTTAAGTTCAACGTAGGTTACAAAGGAATAAACGATGTTCCTATGTATGTTTTATCAGAATTTAATACTTCTGATACAGAAGGACAAAATGCTGCAGCAATGTTAACTGATGTGACTATTAATCTTGGTTTAATATCAAATACCGAATGTGACCAAGCACTTCCTGGTGAACATAGATGTCCAATAGGTGTTATATTTCCTGAAAACCCAGACAGTTATAGCTGGCCAGAATGGATTCCCGAAGGGCAATTATATGTACTAACATATTTATATTTTGATTTAAAATCTGCTCAAAACACAACAGACGAATTTGATCAAACAATTAATGATTTTATATTATCACATGATGAAGCCTCGTGTAAATCTAAAAATGTAAAAAGTTTCGATTGTGAAAATATTTCTGCTCATTCACATTATTATACAGATATATATAGGAAATTCTTTCTTTCTTTAATGGTGCATTTCAATCTATTCTTAGATACAATTACTGATTATTCTTATAATAATCAGTTAAGAAATAAAATAGTAATTTATATGAAAGATCAACAGTTTTTCCAACTTTTTTTAGATAATTTAAATATAAATTCTGAGTTCGAAGCTTGTAATGACGTATTAAGAAAAATGTCTGATCCATTAGCAGTTTTTACATTTAATTTTATGCCATCACTTTCTAACAATAGTATATTAAAAGCATTAAGACATTCTTTACCTATTATATTTGCATCTGGTGATCAAACATTAGCAGAATTTTTGGGTTTAAATAAACATGATATATTATATATATATTATATGGCTTTTGAATGGAAAAGGGGTGTATTAAATGCTTTGTTACAAGAAAATATAGATCCTAAATGGCGTGAAAATTTTAGTAAAAAAAATCCATTCGGAAGAGCACAAATAAAAAAGAATTATTTCATGAGTAAAGCTAGTAATCATTTTGGGGTTGGAGGATTGCAACAATTAGAAAATTTAATATTAAAAAGGTTTATACAATCTAACCAATTTATTTGTAAAAATCAAATTATGGACACAATTGGAAATAGGATAGATAATTCTAGATTTCTTTATAAAGTTACACCAGTATTTAGAAACGTTAATTTTAGAAGATTGAGATCCATTAATTTTAATATGCAAGATAATATTTTACAGTCGTATTTTATTCATGGTAGTATAAAAATTAACCCTAATGAAGGATACGCTACAAATACATTTTTAACAAGTTGGGTACAAAATACTGATTATGATTTGTTTATTAAATATTTTCCTACTAATACATTATCAAATGGTGATAGTACATGCAAAAATTTTAATGTTGTTGACACGGAGAACGAATCAAGCCCGATAGGGGAAATATTAACTTCTACTTATCCAAGAGATATAAGAGATAATTATACTGTTGATTTCCCAATTGTAACAATGAATTTTACTTATAATTATGCTACAATACCATTAGCTATAAATTCATTAATAATAAATAATCTATTAAATACTTTAAAAGATAATTATTCAGTTCCAGAAGATGAATTCTTAGTTAAAACAATAGCACATATACCTGATTATCATCAATGCGCTAGTGGTGTTGACGGATTACATCAAAGGGCAAATATTGATGATAATAACGAAGGTGTATTTATGATACAAAGTTTTGTTAATTATAAAGTAAACTTTAATACAGCATTTAGATGTAGTTGTATTAATATGCCTAATATGCAAATGTTCTTATTAAAACTTGTATATAGTGTTAGAAAATTACAGGTTGATAAAAATTATAATATTGTACATAATGACTTGTGGTCAGATAATATATTTATAACAAAAACAGGAGAAGGTAGAGAATCGTATATGAGTTTTAATACTTTAGGAATATATAAAAATAATTATACCGGTTATTATGGAAAACTAAATTACAGAAGTGATTTCGGAATAATAATAAATGATTTTGATAATGCATCTTATAATATTTCAGATACGACAGGTAATAGCGGTAATGGAAATAATATTCATATAAACACTTTGAGATTTATATCTAAAGATGGTCTTGAAGCTGGAAAATGTCCTGTTTTTCTTAGTTACTTTGATATTGGTTATATATTAGGAGATCTTTTGATGATGGTTGGTTATTATTTTCGTATTAATGGAAATAGGAGTCACAAATTCTTTGCAAAGAATTCCGAAGAATGTAAAAGTCTTAATAACTTTCCTAATAGACGTTTAATTGAAGATGAAACAGATAAGTTAATGATGGAAATAATATATATTACAATATTATTTTGGGAACCTTCTAATACAAATCTACAAACACAAGTAAGAAATATTGATCCAAGTAGTATACCAGATATTGAACAAGTGTTAACACATATTAAAAATACGTATTATCAACCAAATGATAAAATCTACCCATTATCTTTTGGTGTGCCAAAACTTAACAATATAGATACTGAATTTCGTTTTGAAAGTATTTGTAAATATTTAATTGATGAGCTTGAAAAACATAATATGGTATGGGAATAATTGAAATAATATATATTAAATACTGTTCACCACTTTGAAAAATATAAAAGAAAACCATTTGATAGTTATATCATAAGAAAATGTGTTATTCCGGAGTATTATATTGATAATAATTTGTTAAAAGAATTACAACTTCAATATTTTATTGATAAAAATTATTTTGATTGATAAAAATTATTTTGATTGATTATTTTTTCTGTATTTTTTAACAATAAAAAATACTAGTAAAATTAAGATAACTAAAAATAATATTTCTTTCCAAAAAAATGGTGTATATTCTTTAATTGATCTAATAATACGATTAGGTGTTAACTGTCCTGGAAATTGTAGTACTACTGCATCACTTGAAAAATTTTCATCCTTACGTTGTGAATAATTTACATTTTGAAATATATGATAATCGTTATCTATTTCAAAATCTTCTCGGATTTTATTATAAGCACACTGATCATCATCTTTACATTCTTTTTTAAATTTTATAGATTTATTCATAATATTCATAATTTTATTTACTGGTCCCATATACAATCCTGTATTAGCTATAGGTCCTTCACCAAATACACGTCTTTGAATATAAGAACCAAAAGGTATTTCTAAGATAGTTTCAGATGAGAATAATACTGGATTGTTTGGGTAAAATTGTTTATATCTTTCTTCCGCGATTTCTAAATTTTTTATTATACGAGTATCAAATCCATCCACAAACATAACTAAAGTATCTGGTTGTAATTTTTCAAATTCACTATACATTTTTTGTATTTTATCAAAAAATCCATTCCATTTTGACCCATATCCAACTACATTTACTTTTGTGTATTTATTTTTAATTAATTCGTCAAACATTCCCTCATTGTGAGTAGCATAAGTATAAACTAATATCATAATTTATTATTTATTATTAACTAATATTTAATATTTAATATTTTATAATTAAAATATTAAAGGAAAGCTACAACAGGTATTTAGATTTTTTGACGTGGTTTTAATGATATTGGTAAACAGACTATTGTATAAGAGTAGGGTTTCATTAATAACTTGTATATTTAAGTTATAATGAGCTAGGGAGATTTTTAATTAAAAATAAAATCAATTTTATTATCAACTTATTAAAAAAAGATAAGAAATGATTACAATCAACGAGAAAAAAAATCTAAACTATTTTGTGTGTTCCTGTGGAAAGTTACTACAAAAAATTAATGCTAGACATCTCAAAACAAAATATCATATTAATCATACTAAAAAAGAAAATAAAGTAGAATTTGAGAATAGTGATATTTCCATTAGGCACAAACAGGAACAGTGTAACATTCTTATTGAACAATTTAACAAAGCAGATATTGAAGGTGATCCTTTTGAAATGGCAACAATTTGGAATAAATTTATAAATGACAAAATAATGACTTCCAAAGAATTAGTTGAGTTTAGATACAGACACATGTCAAATGCATGCGACATCAAACAACAAAGATTTGAACAAATGGATGAGCTAATTAAAATACTAACATGAATGTACGGAAAATGATTTTTATCTATTAAAAATCATTTATTACTATTTATGATAAATTATTACTATTTATTTATCATAAATAGTAATAAATGATTAATGTTATTTTTAGTTAAATATCATAAATTATCCAACGAAAATTCTTTTTTGGAATAGATTTTTTTGGAAATATTTTAAATGTGTGTGTTGAGATAAAAAAGTATTCGGAGAATTTGAAATGATTTATTTTTTGGATACTTTTAAAATATTTCCTATTTCTATATTTTTTTCAAATTCTTAAAAAAAATATAGAAATAGAATTCTAAAATAGATTTTTTTAAAAGTATCCCAAAAAAGTATTCGGAGAATTTGAAATGATTTATTTTTTTACAAGAATTTATTTTTTAAACATATATAAAATGGCAGGACTTATAAATCCACAATGTAATCTACCTATGTATCAACAAACAGATGTAGATATTGTACAATCTTGTTCTCGTATGGGATCATACATATCATCAGGAGTAATAACATTAGCAACAATGATTGGTATGACAATATTCTATTTTTCACTAAAACATACCAAGGATAAAAACCCGACAGAAAGTCAATCTGATATTAATAGTCATAACAATAAACTAAAAATAGGATTCCTTGTTTCTTTTATACTTTTAATGCTAGCAGTTTGGCTACTATTACCATTTCTAAGTGGCTTGTTTGCTAAAAATAGCTTTAGGACATACCAATTACAAAGAGACTCCCTTAAGAAGCAGGGATACTCCGATAAAAATATAATAAAGTATTTCCAAAAACAAGCAATAGCTGACCAAAAAACACATGCTTTAGAAGATCAAGCTTCGGCCACGAGACAGTCAGGGGAGGATGTTGCTAACTCAGGAATGAGTATTGCAGAAGCAATATCTTCAAGGAGTTAGATTTGATATAAACAAAATTGCAAGATAAAACCGATGGACCTTTTATTACAAAAAGATCATGAAAGGCCCTATCAAAAATAGGGGTACTTGGATTCATAATGGTTTTATAATTACGGTTGATATTTTACAATAATTAAAAAGCTTTTTAATTATTGTAAAATATAAATGGAATATAAAAGTAAAGATTATACGTATATTTATAATAATTTGGTTAAAAATAAGAAAAACAATGTAAAATTATTTTTTATTTTAAATATACAACCAGAAATAATTGAAATATTAAAAATTTTAATACAAAATATGTTACCAAAAATAATATATGAATTTAAGAATAATTTGATGGATTCATTTTATAATAGTAAAGAATATGATGAGCGTTTTCTGGAAGGACCAATTACAGAACCTCCTTTAAATGTTGAATTAAGAACTTCATTAGGTGATAAAAATATCGATATATGGATTTCAAAAGTAATTAGTATCTCATTACAAAAATTTATGAACAAAGTACATGAAATTAATAAAACTAAAACAGAAACTGATAATCCAGTTAATACTTATTCAGAAGCACAGGAAATATACTCAGGGTTTTTAAGTATAAAAACTTCTTCCGAGATTTTAGGTATTAATGATGATGAAAATATAACAGATGGTATTGATCTTATAACTTCTGTATGTTTTACGATAGTTTTAGAGTCTATATGTGTTAATATTTTTAAAAGATTAATAGAATTACAAATTAGTAAATCAGTTTCACCGAACCCAACTTTATTAATAACTTCTATATCTGATACTAATATAAAATATCTTATTTTTAATAACATTGAATCTAATATTATTATTAGATTCTGTATAGATATGTCAAAAGAGCATTTTTATCAAATTCAAAAACCAAATATAGATTTATTTTATGTGTTATCAAAATATATATTAAATAATAAAGAAAAATATAATAAAAAACAGATAAATATAAGTAATTCAGTATTACGTTATTATTAAATAAGTCTATCTGAATATATTTATTTAGATAGATAGACGGTCTATACAGGACTCGAACCTGTGATCTTTCGGTTAACAGCCGAACGCTTTATCCAACTAAGCTAATAGACCTGTAATATCAATATTACAGGTATATATTTCCAAACAAAAAAATATGTTTGGAAATGCTAGTGGTGGGATTTGAACCCACGCGGACATAGTCCAGTAGATCTTGAGACTACCCCCTTAGACCACTCGGGCACACTAGCTTTTATAATAAAAGATAAGTCTTTAAATACATTTAATTTTATTTATTTAACTATAAAAATATGAAAAAAGAAAAATGAATTATTCACATTTACTTAAAAAAGCTTATGTAGTTAATTTAATAGAAGCTTTATTAAATAATTATAATGATAGTATTAATGAAATAATAGATGATAAACAAAATTTTTACATAAAAGATATAAATGATAATTTAAGTTTAATATGTCCCCAAATGAGTGATCAAAAAGTAAAAAATATATTAAATACCGTTCACCACTTTGAAGAATATAAAGAAAAACCATTTGATAGTTATATTATCAGAAAATGCGTTAATCAAAATTATTATATTGATAATAATTTATTAAAAGAATTACAACTTCAATATTCTATTAATAAAAATTATTTTGATTAAAGAAAAATGATAACAATACTAATATTAAAAATCTTACGAACGTAAGATTTTTAATAAGTAAATATAAATTTGTGTTTAAAGATAGATATATATATATATATAAAACAAAG
>Ga0209223_10001716_pt1 | contig 23392 bp, 20 predicted proteins | sample COG_06_FD_184750 | JGI IMG/M metagenome (GOLD analysis project Ga0209223, IMG submission 184750) | Pelagic Microbial community sample from North Sea - COGITO 998_met_06 (SPAdes) (version 2) | ecosystem: Environmental > Aquatic > Marine > Neritic zone/Coastal water | place: Helgoland, sampling...
CTCGGCAGCGACAATAATATCGGCCGCCCCAGCGATGCCAATACCACCACCGAGAACAAAGCCATGTAGCGCAACAATCACCGGCTTGGGGTTGCGGTGAATGGCCGCAAAGGTATCGTAGTTGCCTTTATTGACACTGAGAATTTTGTTGCTGTCAGCGGCCAGCTCTTTGATATCGACACCAGCGCAAAAACCACGCCCCTCTGCACGCACAACAATAACGTGAACCTGATCATCGCGGCCCAGTGTTTCTAGCGATGCGGCAATAGCAGCCCATTCAGTGCTGTCAAACGCATTGACTGGCGGTTTAGAAAAAATAACTTCAGCAACATTAGCCTCAATAACAACCGAAAAAGCCATGAGTTTAATCCTGTGATGAGTTGAGAGTGGAGGGAGTGACAGAGGACAATGCCGACAGTCCGGCAATAGCATGGTCGGCTTCAGCGACAATCGACGCAATTAGCGCGCCGACAGTCGGCTGGTCAGAAATAATACCGGCGACCTGACCGCTGGGCAAAATACCGCGGTCGGGATGCCCGTTAACCATCGCCTCTTGAATCATCATCGGCGCATTGGCCGCCATCAGGGTCTGCGCCCAGCTCAAGTCGCCGGTACGGCTAATCGCCCAGGCCGATTTTAGGCTGGATAACAGCGACGAGTTAGCTCCCTTGGAAAAGGCTAAGCCATTTTTTACCGCCAGCAGCCACATGCCCAGCGCCGAGGTGTGGTTGAGTTTATTGAGGCACGGATTGTTGATCATACGCTGGGGAAGTCCGTCGAGCTTGGTACTGATTTGAATTTGCTCGGGCACGGCATGCAGGTAGTTGGTTTTGGTCAATTCAGGCACTGGTGACTCTTCCGTCATCAAAAACCGCGTTCCCATTGCAATGCCGTCCGCGCCCATTGCCAGAGCCGCCACCAGCCCGCGACCGTCGCGATAGCCCCCGGCAGCAACCACCGGAACCTGCACCTGAGCCAGCACGTCCGGCAGGAGTATTGTGGAGGTCACCGCGCCGGTGTGCCCGCCACCTTCACTGCCTTGGACAACAACCGCATCGGCACCCAAACTAACCGCTTTAACCGCATGCTTTGTGGCGCCGACGGTGGGTATGCAAACAATGCCAGCCGCCTTCAACTTTTCGATCAGGGCCGGTACCGGCGAGCGACTATAACTCACTGCGCGCACATGGTATTTCACGCACAGATCAACAATGTCCGCGGCCTGTGCCATATACATATGAAAATTCACGCCAAAGGGGCCATCAGTGAGGGATTTAATATCAATAATCCCCTGCTCGACCTCCTGCGCCGTCATCACTGCACCGGCTAAAAATCCAAAACCTCCGGCATTCGTTGTCGCCGCGACCAATTTGGCATCCGCTACCCAGCCCATCGCCGTTTGGATAATAGGGTAACGGCAGCCAAGCATGTCGGTTAAGCGTGTTTGCATAAGTCGTTTCCTTTAGTCTCAGGCGCCCTATTATTGCGCGATTCATTTACCGCGTCTGTATTTCCACATGCAGTGGCATAGTGCATCTGGACGATACGGCAGCAGAAAAAACATTTGTCCTGAAATGTTTTTTTCTGGATACTTTTGAAAAAGGCAAGCGGCCTCTGCAGCGTCTTTACTGCCACGCCGCTAAATAATAAAAAGTGTTTCAGAGATCACACCTATGCCAGCGTCGAGTGCCACCTACCACAGTGCCGTAAGCCAACTGACTTCAGCGGGCGCACCCTTTGAGATCGTCGACTCTGTGCGCAACGGCACAGCGATGAAAGCCTTTAAAAATGCCGCCCAAAGCCTCTTGGCTGTGGTTAATGAAGGACGTCAGTTTGGCGATGCGCCATTTGTAACCTACGAGGGGAAAACGCACAGCTTCGCAGACTTTTTTGCTCAGGTAGACAGGCTGCGCAGCACGCTGATCACGCAACAGCAGATTAAAAAGGGCGATAAAATTGCCATCGCCATGCGCAACCGCCCCGAATGGATGGTTTCTTTTGTCGCCATTCTCGGTTGCGGCGCCGTCGCCGTCCCACTCAACAGTTGGGGGCGCGAAGAAGAGCTCAGTCAGGGACTGGATGACAGCGAAGCAAAACTGGTGATCTGTGACTGGCCGCGCTATCAGTTTATTGAACACAAGCTGCCCAGCGTGCGAGCGCTTGTTGTAGAGCCGAAAGGCGCATGCGGCGCTGGGGCCAGCCTTTGGCAACTGGATCAAGTCGCTAATGAAAGCGCACCAGAGGTAGTATCTAATCCCGAAGACGCGGCAATTATGCTCTTCACTTCCGGCACATCAGGGCGCCCCAAAGGGGTTCTTTTCGATCACTTTAGCGCCTGCCAAGCGCTGTTTAATATTGAGTTTATTGGTGCTGCCACCTATATGACCAACCTCGACGCCATGAACCAGCAACTGGCGGCGGGCGTTCCCGCAAAAACCTTGCTCAGCGTGCCACTGTTCCATATTAGCGGCCTGTACTCACAGTTTTTGGTCAACCTTAAATACGGCCGCGCCATTCACCTGATGTACAAATGGGATGTCGACGAAGCCTATCGCCTTATCGAAGATGAGGGCATTACTGTGCTGATGGGCGCACCGACCATGTTGCTGGATTTGCTGCAGCACCCGGATATAGACAAACTCAATCTGAGTCGTATTAGCAATATCAGTGCCGGGGGCGCAGCGACGCCCTCCGCGCTTGCCGATCTCTATAAAAGCAAACTTCCCAAATCAATGCCTGGTGCCGGGTGGGGTCTCACAGAGACTGGCGGTACCGGCGCAGCTTTCACTGGCGCGTTAATGAGTCAGTTTCCCGGCACGGCGGGTTTTCTCAGCCCGATTATCGAAAGCAGTTTTCGCGACGAAGCCGGTCAACCGGTAGCCGATGGCGAGCCAGGGGAGATTTGGATTAAGTCGCCTACCTGTATTGAGTCTTATGTAAGCGGTGACTGTTCCGGCGATGACTTTTTCGAGGGGTGGTTTAAATCCGGTGATGTGGGTTATCTCAATGCCGAGGGCATACTGGTTATCTGCGATAGGGTAAAAGACATGATTATTCGCGGTGGCGAAAATATTTATCCCGCGGAGATTGAAAACTGCCTGCTGTCTCTCGACGGCTGCCAAGAGGCCGCTGTTTTTGGAATACCAAACGATCGTCTTGGTGAAGAAGTCGCAGCAACGGTTGTCTGCAGTGCGGAAGCACCTCTTACCGTCGCAGATATCCAGGCCTATTGCAGCAAGCATCTGGCCGCCTTTAAGGTGCCACAGCATATTCATATCAGCGCTCAAACACTGCCGCGCAATGCTACCAAGAAGCCTCTAAAGCGACAGATTAAACAGCAGTTTATCGATCACCAGGCTGCCAATGCAGACTGCTGAAGCGATTTCCATGCCGTTGGATAAACGCTGCAACTCGCTGCAGGCGCAAAAAGCCAGAGCGACGCGAGACAGAATTATCCAAGCGGTTGTCAGCATTATCAGAGAGTCAGGGCTGAGAGCCGCATCCGCCGGCGCCATTACCGCTCGAGCTGGCATTACTTGGGGTGCCGTGCAACATCATTTCGGCGGCAAAAACGACATACTGCAGGCTATTTTAGAGCGTGCCTACAGGGTCTATCTCGAGCGGATCAATAGCCCGGCCCTACACCGCGGGGATCTAGCGACACGCATCGACTGTTATATCGACACGATTTGGGCGCACTACAAAAGTGACCTGTATTTTGCCTTCCAGGAAATACTGATGGCCCATCGTGATACAGATATGGCCCTCGACTTGCACAGCTTTAGGCCCGCAGAAGCCAGTGCGCTAAGTCTTGAGTGGCTGCAGACATTTTTCCATGCAAATGAACAAAGCCAACAAACCATTAGCCAGGCCATTCGCTTTGCTCACCGATTTTTAGCCGGCTTTGCCGTCGACTGCACACTGGAACCAAAAATGCCCTTTGAACAGGAGCATCTGGCCAACCTTAAAGACTTATTGAAGGCCCAATTGGTCGGCCAAAGCAACCGAACTGATATCCCTAACTAGGAGTTACTATGTCCTCTATTGAAGAGTTCCAACAACAGACTCGTGCTTGGCTGGAAGAGAACTGCCCGGCGTCACAGCGGCGTCCAGTGGTTAAAGACGAACAGATCTGGGCCGGCCGCGACCGTGTTTTCGCCACCGCAGACGCGAAGTTGTGGTTTGATCGCATGCGTGACAAAGGCTGGACCGCGCCGACATGGCCAGCAGAGTATGGCGGTGGCGGCTTAACCAGCGATGAGGAAAAAGTCTTAGAGAAAGAAATGGCGCGCTTGAATTGCCGCCCGCCTCTGTATGACCTCGGACTTTGGATGCTTGGGCCAGCCCTTCTGGTGCACGGCAATGAGGCTCAAAAACAAGAACACCTTAGCAAAATTGTGCGCGGTGATATTCGCTGGGCACAGGGCTACTCAGAACCCGCAGCCGGTTCAGACCTTGCCAGCTTAAAAACCCGCGCCGAGGATATGGGCGATCATTTCCTCGTCAATGGCACAAAAATATGGACCACCCAAGCGGATAAGGCGGACTGGATTTTCGCTCTAGTGCGCACTGACGCCAGCGGCACTAAGCACCAGGGCATCAGCTTTATATTGATTGATATGCGCTCGGCCGGTGTGTCGACCACCCCGATCGAACTGATCAGTGGCGAATCAGAGTTTTGCCAAACCTTTTTTGATGACGTCAAAGTCCCCAAAGAAAATATTGTCGGAGGGCTCAATAACGGCTGGGCAGTGGCTAAGGAATTACTCAAGCACGAGCGCAAGCTGATGGCCACCATGGAGTCAATTGTTCAGCGCGAAGATGAAAGTCTCGTTGAGCTAGCTACACAATATATTGGCATGGACGAAAGCGGCAAACTCAATGACAGCACTATACGCTCGCGCATCACTGATCAACTGATGACCGCCGAAGCGCTGGAATACCTCAACGAGCGTCTGTTTTTCCAGTACCGCAGCAAACAGGTTGAGCCAGGTTTACCGCTGACAGTAAAGTATTTAGGCACCAACGCCATGCAACAAAAAGACGAGCTGTTACTACAGATTCTCGGCAATCACGGCCTTAGCTGGCAAGAGCAAAGTCACACTCCCCGAGAGCATAATATTGTGCAAAATTGGGCCTATAACAAAGCCCATACCATCGCCGGCGGTACCTCCGAAATTCAATTAAATATTATTGCCAAGCGCGCGCTCGGCCTACCCGCCTGAGCGAAAAAGGAACATAACCATGGTTTTAAATGAAGAACAGCGCTTACTCCAAAGCACCATCCGTGATTTTTTAAATCAACGCGCGCCCGTCTCCGCCCTGCGTGAATTGCGCGACAACCCCACGCCTCAGGGCTTTGACACCAGCCTGTGGCGCGAACTGGTTGATCTCGGCGTGTCCTCCATTGTCCTCAGCGAAGCGCACGGTGGGTTTGGCTTCGGCTGGATGGGCCTCGGCGCCGTTATGGAAGAGATCGGTCGACACCTTACCGCTACGCCAATATTCTCTAGTGTCGTGATTGGCGCGGCGCTGATTGAAGCTGCCGATGACCACCACAGCACAGAGGTCCTGCCAGAGGTTGTCGCCGGAACCCGCACCCTCGCCTTTGCCTGCGATGAGGGTTTGCGCTTTAACCCGGGAGCAACCGCAACATTATTGAACCAGGGTGTGCTCCAGGGTGAAAAAAGCTTTGTCCTCAATGGTTCAGGTGCCACAGACTTTCTTGTTCTTGCCCGCACTGCGACTGATACCAAAGGCATCGATGGACTCTCATTAATACTCGTCCCGCGCGATGCGGTCGGCGTCACGGTTAACGCCATTCACAGTGTCGACGGCCACAACTTTGCCAGGGTCAAGTTTGATCAGGTGGCCGTTGATCACCGACAATTTGTCGGGGCACCAGATCAGGCTTGGGACTTTGTTTCCGGGGTTCTCGATCGCGCCACGCTGGCACTTGCCGCAGAAATGCTTGGCGGTGCCCGCGAACTATTAGAAAGAACCCTCGCCTACCTCAACGACCGTGAGCAATTTGACGTCAAGATCGGCAGCTTTCAAGCGCTACAGCACCGCTGTGCACAGCTGTTCTGTCAATTAGAGCTTGCTCAAAGTGTTGTCTACAAAGGCTTGTCGGCCATCGATCAGGGCCAGCAAGATGTTGCTAAACTGGCTAGCCACGCAAAAGTGTTGGCTATCGACTGCTACCAAAAAATGAGTAATGAAGCAGTGCAAATGCACGGTGGCATGGGCATTACCGACGAAGTCGATATTGGCCTATTCCTCAAGCGGTCGCGGGTATGTAACCAAATACTGGGAGACAGCAGCTTTCACCGCGAGCGCTTTGCCAAACTGTGCGGGTACTAAACAAATGTGGATAGTATCAAGATGACCTACACCCTCAAGTGCCTGTTTGAGCATCTGCCAAGCGATAATATCGCTGACTTGGCAGCGCTGCTTAAGCAGCACTGGCGGCGACATGGTGCCGGTCAATCTATTGTCTCAGCGCATTTAGCCGTTGCTGACAGTTTAGTGGCCGATGGCAGCCGCTGGCAGCGGCCGCGAGAGGGGAACAGATTAAAGGCGCTGCTTAGCTTGGATCTTCAGGGTGAGAGCAGCGAGATTGAAGGACTGGTGCCATCTTGGCCGCTCCTGGGAGTCTACAGCGTCGACTCAAAGGTAGTGCTGCCGCCTCCGCTTGTCGAGCAAACCAGCCCTGAGCTGCGAACATCAGGCAGCCTGCAAGTGTGCCTTTTTCGTCTGCGCGCCGATAGGGCGAAAGCCGATGCGCTGGATTATTGGTACCAAGAGCATGGCGCAATTGCCTGCGCCACTCAATCGACCTTCGGTTACAGGCAGCATCTTATTACGGCGACAAAAACCAGAGATAGCGCTCATTACGATGGGCTCGTTGAAGAGTACTTTCCAGACGGCGCTTTAACCAGTGCAGAGATTTTCTTTAACGCAGAAAACCCAGATCAACTTGCCGATCATATCGCCAAACTGACAGACAGCAGCAGCCGTTTTATTGATATGACTAGCCTGCTTGTCAGGCATCTGAGCGAATACAAAATAGACCTGACAACCTGTCACTAACGATTTAGATAAAGGTAACCCCATGACTCAAACTGCTCTAAAAGACCATGTTGCAATTATTACCGGCGCCGGACAAGGGATAGGCCAGGGCATCGCTCTCGCACTGGCCAAAAAAGGTGTTCGCGTGGTTGCCGTTGGCCGTACGCTGGAGAAATGCCAGACAACCTGCGACGCAATCGCAGCCGCAACCGGGGTCGACGCCATGGCCCTGCAAGCTGATATCAGCGTGCTAGATAGTCTCAACGAAGTGGTTGAAAAAACCATCGAGCGCTTTGGGCGCATCGATATTTTAGTCAACAATGCTGTGACCACCTCCATTGGCCCGCTACTCAAGCAAACTATGCAACAGGTGCAAATGGCGTTTCAAACCGGCCCCATGGCAACACTAAAACTGATGCAACTCTGCCACCCCCACCTCAAAGTTCGTGGTGGCAGTATTATCAATATGGCCAGTAGCGCGGCCAAGCGCTGGGACATGAGCAACTACGGTGTCTATGCTGCGGAAAAAGATGCAATTCGCGCACTTACTCGGGCGGCTGCCTCTGAGTGGGGGCCAGACAATATCCGCGCCAACAATATCCTGCCCCACGCCAAATCTCCGGCGTTGGAAAAATGGATAAAGTATCAACCGGCAGAGGCTGAGCTGTTTGTGAAAAGCATTCCGCTTGGTCGCGTTGGCGACTGTGAAAAAGATATTGGTGATTTTGTCGCCCTACTCTGCTGCCCAGAGAGCTCCTATATCAGCGGCCAAAGCATCGCCCTTGATGGCGGCCAGGCCTATATGAATTGAGTTGAAACGGAGCCGGTGAAAACGCCTTTTTGGGCGGCGTGTTTTATGTTTTGTAGCGCCTATAACCAATGATCGCTTAAGACATCAGAGACTAACTTTACCAACTGTGTCTGGCTGTTAAGGTTGGTCTTGGAAAAAACCGAGCTTAATTGTGTGCGCGCAGTATTGCGAGAAACACCGAGCGCTTCAGCCGCAGCGGTCAAGCTTAAACCCTCAAGCAGTTTTAGGGTCAGTCTCGCCTCGGCCAGGGTCACGCCAAAGATATCGATTAATAAACTAGGTGTTGGTAATTGACGGCGATTGGAGTCGCGCAACAGCAGTAATAGTTCCGGGTTATTTTCGGCGCCCATGAAATCACCGCTGTCGACCGGACGAATCAAAACACCCCATGTGGAACCGGCTTGCGGGCGATTAATGGTAAAGTTATCGGTCAGCTGTGGGCGATTTCCCTGAGCTATATTCTGACGAATTGTGTCGCACATAGTCGTCAGGGTGAGTTGATCCGCCTTATCAACACAGATTAATTTCTTGCCAATGATCGATAGACCATCTTTATTCTTAAGCACATGCTCAGCTAAATAATTCTTCGCCATCACCTCATAGTTTGCTCCGAGAATAAAAGAAGCAATCCCCATTGACGACAGCAGTTGTTGATAGATCTCTTGGCTAATGCCGCCGATCTCCATTCGAGAGTAGATAGTCAACGACTTTTGCATCAACGGAATAATAGTGGCAAATCGTCGCTTTTCGTCATCCGAAAATTTGGGTTCATCGCCGATGCGAACAACGCGCAACCTCAGCCTGCTATGGTTATCATTGTCGTTGTCACATATATCAAAGCCCATGATATCGGTTACATCATAGACTTTTAGAAAATACTTATAATGATCTAAGTCTTCCAGTTCACGCTGGGTAACTCGATCACTCAAGCAAAACACCTGACCTTCTGGCAACTCAGCAAAGGGTGAATCTTTATAGCTATTGGTTTGAAAATCCAACAGCGCATCTTGGTTGTCAAAGAGTGTTATTGTTGACCCGGGACCCTCTTCTGTCGGGCGCCTAATCACTAGCGATGCACTTTTTGTTGAAACATAGTCCTCCAGCAACTTCAGTAAACTATGCCATGGCGGTGTCTCTAAAACGCCTTCATAGATGGCCTCACTGAGAGGATGTGACTGAACCAGTTCATTTATCGACACAACAAACCTCGTGTTATCGGTTAAGGGCGCTCTCTAAAAAAGATGGCGGAAGGGGTAGGAGTCGAACCCACCAAACACCTTATCAGCGTCTCATTGGTTTTGAAAACCAGGCGCCCCACCGGGGACGTCGCCCTTCCATTGTCAGAAAGAAACACTTATCAATTTAAGCAGTCTTTCCAAAAAGCCCTTTAAAGAAACAGTTCCCGCCCCTCATTTTTTCTTCGGGTAAAGTGAATCGAATCAAGGTGTTCTAAAATCTCAATTGTCAGGCCTCTGCCAAGTCCCAACTGAGTCTTTGCATCAATAACCGTAAAACAAGCATGGGCGTTGGCCAGTTGCATTATGGCTGTTTCAATCGCCTCTCTGGTTTCGGCGAGCATATACCGTTTTGGGCTCAACTGAATCAGATCGCCACTTTTTAGTGCCGGTATTATCAAGGCCGACAACTGTTTGCCGCTCAGGCCACTCTCTTTCTCGATCTCAGACAGCAGTGGAACCTGAAATCCCCCTTTACGCAATATATTACTGAATAAAAACCAGTGCTGCTGAACCTGAGATGACAGGGTGGGCCGATGACCAGCCAAGCTCAAATACCCATTATTGATGCAGACCCTCGCCTCTTTTAATAATTCGGACAGTGCGAGTGTACAGAGCAGAGCCGAATCGCTCTTGAACTGGCCGGTTAAATCAACTGCTAACACTCCCGCTTCCATTGGGCGATCACGATGCATGGCCTGCAAGCTCTCACAAAGCATTCGCTGCATTTCCCCCAAACGCTGTTTGGCGACTAGATACTTGCGCCTATCGTGCTCAATGATCTCGGAACTCTGGTGTAATTGCGCGTCGAGCAGAAGCTCCTCACTGTGCTTTTCAGTCATATTCCAGCCGCGCATAAACGCCGATAAATCTAGCGGCTGCTGACTCTCGACAATAATATTATGCAGTGCCTGCAATGGTTCATCGTGCTCCATAGCGGCCAAGCACTGCAGGCGCTGTAAATAGCCCTTGCGCCATAGTGGCGCTTGCGGCAATAACACTGTGCCACCACCGAGGTTAATACTCTCGCTGTTATCGCGAATTAAAAACCGATCACCATGACAGACCAGCAGCGCTTGCTCTACTACAATTTGTACAATAACGTTATCGGCTGCGACCAGTTTTCGCCCGCCATTATCCCCCTGTATCGATTCTGTTTTGGGAATCACTATTTTGCCCACTACCCGCCGTGCTCCGAGATAGATTTTAACGGCCATCATATGCTTGATGGGGAAGTTAATATCAGCCGCTATCCGTATGCGCGCATCAAATCGATCACTGGGTTCGATACAACTGGTGGCCGATAAATAATCACCCCGCCTGACCGAGTGTTTATCAAAGTCACCAACAATATTAAAAGCACAACGCTGACCCGCCATGCCTTCATTGGTTGATTGATTATCGGCATTGAGACTGCGCACTCGCACAGTTGATGAACAGCCCGATAACCCTGATAGCAGGCGCAGAGTATCGCCAATAGCAACGGTTCCGGCAGCAACCATGCCGGTTACCATCAGCCCTACTCCCTTTAGCGTGAAGACGCGATCGATTGACATCCGGAATAAGCCGTCTGCGTTCCGAGGCTTTAGACACTTGGCCTGATTATCGAGAAACATTTGCAGAGCGTTAATGCCACTGCTGTTACCTTTAGCGGTATTGGACACTTCAAATATCTGACTCTGGGGCAACAGCTCAAACACAGTATCTCGCACCGCTTCAACACGCACTCGCTCGACACAGTCGATTTTACTAATGACGACCACCGTCTGCTCAATACCCAGCAGGCGTATAATTTGCAAGTGTTCCAGGGTCTGTGGCATCAGCCCATCGTCGGCGGCAACAACCAGCATGGCGATATCGATACCACTGATCCCGGAGATCATGGTGTTGATAAAGCTTTTATGGCCCGGCACATCAACAAAGCCAATGCTCACGTGGCCATCAATTTTGCGATAGGCAAAGCCGAGATTAATCGACAGCCCCCTGCGCTTTTCTTCTTCTAGCCGATCGGTATCCACCCCGGTTAACTGCTTCACCAGTGATGTCTTGCCATGATCCACATGGCCGGCTGTCGCAACGATCATATTAGGCGCGAAGTAACAGTTGCAGCTGTTGTAGAAAGCTTTCTTCATCATCCAGACAGCGTAAATCGAGGAGCAACTCACCCTTGTGGATACGGCCAATAATGGGGTGGGGTAAAGCCCTCAACGCCGCAGACAATTCTCTTACAGCACTGTCGCACGGCTCTAATGGCGCAAGATAAAGTACCATGCTGTCGAGTGTGTCGACAGGCAGTGCGCCACTGCCGATCTGACTGTAGCTCGCCTTGCTACCCACATGAAAGTGGTTTGGCACGGCCGCCTGCACCAGCGGCACGAGCCGCTCGGCCTGCTGCTGCATATCGGCTACTGAGCGCGTAAGGTATCTCAGGGTGGGGAGTGTTTTGACTAAGCTGACCGGGTCAAGATACAACTTCAATACTTCAGCCAATGCGGCAATGGTCATCTTGTCCAGCCGCAAGGCGCGCTTGAGTGGATTGTTACGCATTTTCTCTACAAGGTCTTTGCGGCCAGCAATAATGCCGCACTGGGGACCGCCCAATAGTTTGTCACCACTGAAGGTAATGATATCTACGCCATTGGCGATAGACTCCGCTGCTGTGGGCTCATGGGGCAAGCCCAAGACTGCAAAATTAATCAGACTACCACTGCCCAAATCCGCGACCAGTGGCAACTCATGCTGCTGAGCTAATTCGGCCAGATCATGCTCTGACACAGAATCGGTAAAGCCTTCTATCTTGTAATTACTGGTGTGCACTTTTAATAACAGCGCGGTGTTTTCACCAATCGCTGCAGCATAATCTTTAAGGTGGGTGCGATTGGTGGCACCAATTTCCACCAGCCGACAACCGGAGCCTTGCATCACTTCAGGAATGCGGAACGAGCCGCCAATCTCAACCAGCTCACCTCGTGACACGGGCACTTCTCGATGGTTGGCCAGCGTATTTAACGTCAGTAACACCGCGGCAGCATTGTTGTTAACAACAGTAGCCGCCTCGGCCCCGGTCAGCTCACATATCAACCTCTCTATATGGCTATCACGCTCGCCGCGGCCGCCATGCACCAGATCATACTCAAGGTTGCTGGGCGCTCCGGCCACCGTTAACACAGCGTCTAGTGCCTCTTGTGGCAATACGGCACGGCCCAAGTTGGTATGGAGAACGGTACCCGTCAAGTTCATGACAGGTTTAAGGGACGGCTGGCTTTTTGCGTCAAGGTGTTGAATGGTAGCGGTCTTAATGCCGTCGATACTGATCAACGGATTAGCGCCTTGACCAATCTGGTGACGAAGCTCATCGATGGTTATGCTCGCGGCCTTGCTGACTTCCGAGTGACCTCGCAAGCGTATTGCATCGCCCATTTCGCGCAGAACGGCATTGACAGAGGGCAGGCGTCGCTTCAGGTTGTTCACGGCCTCAATTTGATTCATAGGTTTTCCGCCACTGCCCTTCGGCTCTTAACAGATAGCTTTAGCTAGCCACTTTTTTGCCTGCAGGCATCAACAACCCTGAGCCAAATGCATAGGGTGTGCTACCGGCCATCAAATACGGTTCATGACAGCCGGTCGATTTCAGTAATTTATCCAGCACAATTAAAATATCAGCCGAGCCGACATGCCCAGTATCGTGCCCTGTGATTAAAAAATTGTCGATGGGTATTTCAATAACACTGGCGATCAACAACATAAAAAGATTCGATGTTTGATTACACAGAGCACGCTCAGGTACAACGTTAAAGCGCTCTTTCAAAGCTTGATAGCTAGCTTGATAGCCCTGCGCATATCGCTCTCTCATATCGACGCCTTCGACACCGACAAATTTGCGTTCAAAGGCCGTTTCACCGTCGGGGGCTGTCGGCTTGCGGGTGCCGCCATACTCAACCAGCACCGCGCCATTGAGATCACTTTGGCTGACAAACTCGGCACCATAAAACAACCCTTTGGCTGCGTGGTCGGTATTCATCGCCACCACTGTCGCTGCGCCACCATCTGCATGAGCCCACAAACCATAACTTTCGCTGGCGCTGTGATCGACGGTATAGGACCATCGCTCGGCGGTGACCACCGCCGCGACACCGCCGCCACGCAGAGCCAACCAGCCCTGGGCCATATCGAGAGCAGTCAGCGCACCCATACAACCAACCGTGAGATCAACGCAATTGCAGGTGCCACTGATTCCGGCATTTTTTATCAGCTCAGCCGACACTGACCAGGACGGCAAATAATCGCGCGACATACCGGCAAAAATCACCAGCTTGACCTCACTGGGGTCAACTCCAGCATCCACTAGGGCCGCTTGCAGAGCCTTGCCTCCCATGCTGCTTGGATGATCATCTTCAAGCGCATGACAGACATTATTCCAACCTTCATAAATACTCGTATCAGCACTCCCCGCTTCAGCAACAACCTCCCGCACTGGCCTCGCTGGCGGCAAGTAAGTACCGCTACCCAGAATAGACAAGGCGTGGTTTTTAGCCTGATCACTGGGGCCTGATCTCGTTTCAGTAAAGTGTGTCATTAGGGACTCTCATTATTTAATAAACGCTGTGCAGCATCGGCGATTTGTTGAGCGCGCTGATACAAAATATTGTCATCAACCATCTGAGTGGGATGATTAATCACAATCGCAGGCAGTGGGATATCCGACGGTTGATAAACCATTGCCCGCTCGACCTGGCCCCCAAAGGGCTCGGTCAAGATAGCGAAGCCGGCAACGCCGATTCGCTGTAGTGCTATAGAGTCAAGCGAACTGCCCGACGAACAACTGCCTCAGTCGGATATGCCGCAGAGAACCAGCCCCCCCTCCTGGGAGAGCGAGTCAAGCATGGCCGCTGGCATAGGTCGGCTGGCATCTTCCTTGACCAGAATCTGATCATCAACCTCAACTCCCCGTTCGCGCAGGATAGTTTGAGTCAATTTAAGAATCGCCATAGAGTTTGGTTTTAGGTGGTCGACCAAAACCACTCGCGACAGCTTGGGTTTAAGCGTCACTTTAATCGGCTCAGATGCCGGCCTGGGAATTGGGTCGACCAATAGTTCACAGGTGATATCGCCACAACTCATCAACTGCTTGCTTGGCAATGTCAATCCACCTGACGTTGGTGTTTTATCCGTCATAGTTAACCTCTTTGTTATTTAGCGACTTTACTTACTCTATCGGCCTACACACGACTTGCTGGCTGCCCACCCAGCGCGGTATCACCGCCGAAAAACGGCCGCCTTCACCGCCGCACTCAATAAAAGACAATTGATCTACGCTTTTTAACGGCGACCGCATACTGTGATCTTCAACTTCTGCGTAGGGAATGGGCTGTTTGGCGATACGACCGACATTGGTCAAATCATCAGTTTGACGCCGCGCTTGGTCATAAATATATTGCGCCGCCTGCTCGCGGCTAAACTGCTCTTTGACCAATGCCATATGATCGGGTGGAATAACAACCACAAAACCGCCGGAACGGTAATACCAAGCTGTTTGTCCATAGTGGTTCATGCAGTCGCCGATGGTGTCGAGAATACTCGCGCCGGTTTCACCGTAGTGGTTGTTGCAAGAATTGGGACCCTCGGCCGACATGATCGATACTGCAGAGGCAGTGGCTGGTAAACCATGTTGTGTATGGTATGGCTCCCATTCAGTCGTCGGGTGCTCAGCAATACAAAAGCTGAGCCTACCAGGATGGCCAACTGTGCCGTGAGATACCAGTACGCCACCGCCACTGCCACAAAAGTAACGCATCATCTGGGCAAATCGCCCGACGGTCGCATTGGCACGGTTGTTAGCGCCCAGAGCATTGGCGCCATGCTCAAAGCCCAGCTGCTTAACAATAGGTCCACTTACAATGACCAAGACGGCAGCACCGCCAGTCGTAACTTCAACACCACTGATATTAAATTTTGGATCGAGCAAGGCCAGTGACAAGCTTTTCAGCAGTGGGCCATATTCAGTTTTACAGCCCGCCATAACGGCCGTCGCAGCCGCTTTCTCTGCTCGAATAACAATATTTTGATCAGGAATTTCGCCTATGACGTCACTGGCTTGCCAGCCCATTGCAGAGAGCATTTCGTCGACGAGAGAGCCGTAGGGAGGGATAACAGGTAAACCATCACTCCAGCCGTTGTTCATGCAATTTTCAATATCTTGAAGCGTCTCGTAGGCCATGATCTCAAGGTCACCCGTAGTAAAAAATATCACTGCTATCGAAGTCTAACGGGGTTAACCCGGACTGGGAATAATACAGTTGTACTATGGCGTAGATGCATCCCAGAAATTACTATAGACGAGTGTTAAGATTGAGCGACTCTTTTATACAAGGGTATAACTGCTATCACTGGCAAACAATACATAGCCATTGCAGTTCAACACGAGCGGTTAAAGACCATTTATTGATTAGCTGAAGGTGAACTATGTACTACGGTTGGTTTGTTGTTAGCGGCGCGCTTTTTTCTCAAGTCGCCATGGTAGGGTTCTTCTCTTATGTCTTCAGTCTCCTGGTACTCCCCTTACAAACCAGCTTCGACGCCAGCCGCACAGAGGTAATGTACAGCATGAGTTTCACAGCGATGTTGGGACTATTTCTGGCTCCTGCGATTGGTGTTATGGCTGACAAATATCCAATCCGCTGGCTGATGGCGTTAGGCGCAGCTATTTTTGGCGGCGGCTTATTCGCCTTGTCACTGACTCAAACCCTGCTGCAATTTACTTTATTGTTTGGCCTTGTGATGGGGTTAAGCAACCAGCTATTAGGCCCACTATGCGGGTCAGCAATAATATCGCGCTGGTTTACCGATAGTAGAGGCAAAGCTCTAGGCCTTGCAGCGACAGGTTCATCGCTGGGCGGTATATTACTGCCCGCGCTGTTTGTTTACTGGCTCGAAGACGACGGCGATTGGCGCAGCGCCCTGCAAAATCTCTCTTACGGCGTACTGTTTATTCTGCTGCCTTATCTCATCATTGTTATGCGCGATTTTAGTCAGGAACAACAGGTTAACCAAACCAACCAAAACATTGAAGACAACCCTCTAAAACAAAATAGCGAGCACAATGAATACACCTTAAAACAAATCATCAAGGACTCAAATTACTGGATAGTGGGTATTAGTATGGCCTTGCTATTCAGCACCTACAGCGCGCTGCTTGCCAATCTAACACCTTACTTATTGGGTCAAGGTCTGGATAAGGCCATAGCCGCGCAAGCGATTATGGTTATTGCCATTTCAGGGTTGGTGGGGAAAATTTCGTTTGGCTATGCGGCCGATAAAGTCAGCCTAAGGCTCGCCTTATCGGTGACCCAACTGGCGGTAATAGGCGGTCTATTACTTCTTGCCGCAGGCCCATCTTATTGGGTAATAACGTTAGCGCTAGCGATTCTCGGATTATCTACCGGCGGCATGCTGCCAGTTTGGGGCGCTTTGCTGGCGGCTATTTTTGGCACCGTCAGTTATGGCCGGGTAATGGGTCTAATGATGCCATTGATTGTCTTGATCGTGATTCCCGGTTACAGCTTAGCCGGTTATCTCTCTGACCAGTCAGGCAGCTACGGCTTATGCTTTGTGATATTTTCAGCCGTGATTGCTATCTCAATGCCACTGGCGCTAATGCTTAAACTACCGTCAAATAAGAGCGCAGATTCAACATGTTAGGACGGTTGTGTAAGCTTTGGAATTGACAATGAAAGGTTAACGCTAGGAATATACATAGCAATCTATCGAGCAAAGCCATGCACGGAGGGACGTTAGATCGTTAAACTCTGCCAATACTAATCGGCGCTGGGATTAGTACCGGCCTAATCCAGGCACGCTCTCTCTAGTCAATAGCGGCACAATTTAAACCCTTTTGACACAACTTTTATTCACTTTTAATCGAACTAATGCCATTCTTCAAAGTACCAATCGATACTGTTGCCAGTACGGTTAATAGCAGCCAACCTGATTGACTGGGAGCAACTAGCGCAGTACCGATAATTGCTGCTGCCCAAAGAATTGATTGTGTCACGATGATTTTTGCCATGTTAATCATCTCCTAAATTTATTGATTTTTTATTCCCACTCGATTGTAAATGAGCCTTTTTTATCTTTTATATTCAACGGGTTATATTCCTGCTAAATCGAAATACCATGTTCAATCAAACTTGAGCAGCAATCGGTTTAGCCTTCTCGATCCGTGCTCGCCGCTTTGGCGTGTTAAGTGCTTTTCACTGTTCGTTACGCTGCTGCAGATTCAACCGAAAATCAGCAGTATTCCCAAATACGGTGGCCAGCATCAGTGCTGTGTCGGCCGTGATTGCACGGCGATTGGTACGCAACTCATTGACGGTTTTTCCGCTGACACCCATCGCTTCAGCCAATTGCCCCTGCGTCATGGCCATGGGCACGAGGAATTCCTCGGTAATCATTTCACCGACACTGACGGGTTGTCGTTTTGTACTATTCATAGCCTGCCTCACCAATAGTCATGGTTATCCAGATAGATGTCCTGGGCCTCACCACGTTCGCCTGACCAGATAAAAATCTCTTAGCCAGCGGTCCCGAAAACTCTGAATCAATAGCAATTCCCTTCTGGAGGGATGCTGTAACGTACTGGTTACTTCCGACGAGTAACGGACCGCGATACTGTAGACGCGGGCTTAGAGAGAAATGTCCGATCCCCCATTCCAGGTCTAATTCGCGTTGCCTGGTTTAGGCATAGTTTAAACTGTGCTCTATATTCATTAAGAATCAAATGAGATGTTCGTATGATAGATGCCCCCTATCAAAAAAATAGTAATAAACAATTTTCACTATTGCTGGAATCGCCCTAGAGTAATCCCATACACGGCAACAACGGGTCGGCATGAAATCGACTGTCGAGACAATCAATTGAACACGAAAAGGAGATCACGCCATGTCTGAAAATAAATGCCCGGTAATGCACGGTGCTGCCACGGAGAGCAGCCAGTCGAACATGGAATGGTGGCCCAGGGCCCTGAACCTCGACATCCTGCATCAACACGACAGCAAGACCGATCCGATGGGAAAGGACTTTAACTACCAGGAAGAGGTCAGGAAACTCGATTTTGCGGCGCTCAAGGAAGACCTGACCGCGCTGATGACCGACAGTCAGGCATGGTGGCCGGCAGACTGGGGGCATTATGGTGGTTTGATGATCCGCATGTCATGGCATGCGGCCGGTTCCTATCGTACTGCCGACGGTCGCGGTGGTGCCGGCACCGGTAACCAGCGTTTTGCCCCGCTGAACTCGTGGCCAGACAACGGCAACCTCGACAAGGCGCGTCGCCTGTTATGGCCGATCAAAAAGAAATACGGTAACAAGCTGAGCTGGGCCGACCTGATCGCCTACGCCGGCACCATTGCCTATGAATCCATGGGTCTGAAGACCTTCGGTTTTGGCTTCGGCCGCCAAGACATCTGGCACCCGGAGAAGGACACCTACTGGGGTTCGGAGAAAGAGTGGCTGGCACCCACGGGCAGTGAAGGCAACCGCTGGTCAGGCGAGCGCGAGCTGGAGAATCCGTTGGCCGCGGTCATGATGGGGCTTATCTACGTTAACCCGGAAGGTGTCGACGGCAAGCCCGACCCGATGCTGACCGCCAGGGATGTGCGCCTCACCTTCGCCCGCATGGCCATGAACGACGAGGAAACCGTCGCCCTCACCGCCGGTGGTCATACCGTCGGTAAAGCCCACGGTAACGGTGATCCCGCACTGCTGGGGCCCGAGCCGGAAGCGGCCCCGTTAGAAGACCAGGGTTTTGGCTGGCTCAACAAGACCAAGCGCGGCATCGGTCATGATGCGGTGACCAGTGGTCTGGAAGGTGCCTGGACGACCAACCCGACCCGATGGGATAACGGTTACTTCGACATGCTGCTCAACCATGAGTGGATAATCCGGACCAGCCCTGCCGGTGCCCGGCAGTGGGTACCGATGGATATTAAGGAACAAGACATGCCGGTCGACACCGAGGATTCGACAAAGCGCGTGATGCCGATGATGACCGACGCCGACATGGCCATGAAGGTAGACCCTGACTATCGCAAGATCTCAGAGCGTTTCGCCAAAGACCCCGAGTACTTCGCACAGACCTTCGCCCGTGCCTGGTTCAAACTGACTCACCGTGACATGGGTCCCAGGGCGCGATATATCGGCCCCGATGTACCCAGTGAAGACCTGATCTGGCAGGATCCGATCCCGGCAGGCAGTGCTGGCTACGATGTCGATGCCGTGAAGGCGCAGATCGCCGCCAGTGGCCTGAGTATTAGCGAGATGGTCGCTACCGCCTGGGACAGTGCCAGGACCTTCCGTGGTTCAGATAACCGCGGTGGCGCCAACGGTGCCCGCATCCGCCTGTCCCCGCAGAAGGACTGGGAAGGCAACGAACCCGCGCGGTTGAACAAGGTGCTGTCCGTACTCGAACCCATCGCGGCCGAAAGCGGCGCGAGCATTGCCGATGTCATCGTGCTGGCGGGTAACGTCGGTATCGAGCAAGCGGCGAAAGCCGCCGGTGTTGATGTCGCAGTTCCCTTCTCGTCGGGCCGTGGTGATGCCACAGATGAGATGACTGATGTCGAATCCTTCGAACCGCTGGAACCGATCCACGATGGTTATCGCAACTGGCTGAAGAAAGACTATGTCGTTAACGCCGAAGAGTTGATGCTGGATCGCACCCAGCTGATGGGCCTGACGTCACCGGAGATGACGGTGCTGGTGGGTGGTATGCGTGTGCTGGGCACCAACCATGGTGGTACGAAACATGGTGTGTTCACCGACAGGGAAGGCGTGTTATCCAACGACTTTTTCGTCAACCTGACGGACATGAATTACACGTGGAAGCCTGCCGGCGAAAACCTGTATGAGATACGTGACCGTGCTACAGATCAAGTTAAATGGACGGCGACTCGGGTAGATCTGGTGTTCGGTTCCAACTCGATCCTTCGTGCCTATGCGGAAGTCTATGCACAGGACGATAACAAGGAGAAGTTCGTGCAGGATTTCGTTGGTGCATGGAGCAAGGTGATGAATGCGGATCGCTTTGATCTCGCGTAACGTTTAAATATCACTACTCTGCCCCAGCCCAAAATATTAAAGGGCTGGGGTATAGAGTTTCATACTATATATAGGATAAATTTGTAATCAGGAGTATTTTGATGAGCAGCATTGATATTGGAATTAATGAATCGGACAGAGTCAATATTGCCGAAGGTCTGAAACGCTTATTGGCGGATTCATACACGCTATATTTGCAAACCCATAACTTTCACTGGAATGTGACCGGCCCGCAATTTCGCGAGTTACACCTGATGTTCGAAGACCATTACACCGAACTGGCGATTGCGGTAGATGAAATTGCAGAACGCATTCGTACCCTGGATGTTGTTGCTCCGGGTACCTACAAGGCATTTGCCGAATTGAGTTCGATTAACGAAGTGGATGGCGTGCCTGAAGCGAAAGAAATGGTTCGAATACTGACACAAGGTCATGAGCAGGTGGTGAAAACCTGCCGTGAGGTTTTGGTACCAGCGCAAGCCGCAGCGGATGAGTCAACCGCAGCGTTGGTTTCTGATCGTATGCGCGTCCATGAAAAAACCGCCTGGATGCTGCGCGCATTGCAATAGTTCAGTACTCGAGATGCCATCAACAGCACCATCAATGATGGGAATTGACCTGACCCGGCTCAGCTAACGCACTGGTATTCAAGATACGCTATCTCGTTAACCATGTGATTCACATGCTTAGCAATCGTACTGCCGGATTAGTAAACACCAAGTTACCAGCCAGCTACTCCCACTCAATAGTCGCCGGCGGCTTGCTAGACACATCATAGGCAACCCGAGACACATCAGCGATTTCATTGATAATGCGATTGGATACTTTCTCCAATAGTTCATAGGGAAGATGTGCCCAGCGCGCGGTCATAAAATCGATCGTTTCAACAGCGCGAAGTGCAATTACCCATTCATAGCGGCGTGCATCGCCCACTACACCGACAGATTTAACTGGCAGGAATACGGCAAAAGCCTGGCTTGTCTTTTGGTACCAGCCAGAGTTGTGCAGCTCTTCGATAAAGATCGCATCGGCTTCACGGAGGATATCGCAATACTCTTTTTTGACTTCGCCGAGGATTCGAACACCCAGACCTGGGCCGGGAAATGGATGGCGGTAAACCATGTCGTGAGGTAATCCGAGTTCAACGCCGATCTTGCGCACTTCATCTTTGAATAACTCACGCAGTGGTTCCACCAATTCCAGTGCCATATCGTCAGGCAGGCCACCAACGTTGTGATGAGATTTAATGACATGGGCTTTGCCGGTCTTCGAGGCGGCCGATTCGATTACATCTGGGTAGATAGTGCCCTGGGCAAGGAAATTGACATTACTAATTTTTTGCGACTCTTCATCGAACACTTCGATAAAGGTATTGCCGATGACTTTGCGCTTTTTCTCCGGATCGCTTACACCTGCGAGGCCGTCTAAAAACTTGTTTTGGGCGTTGGCGCGAATGACTTTTACACCCATATTTTTGGCGAACATTTCCATCACCATGTCGCCTTCATTTTTGCGCAACAGACCGTTATCGACAAACACACAGGTTAGCTGGTCGCCTATAGCCTTGTGTAACAGAGCCGCTACTACCGAGGAATCGACACCACCAGACAGGCCTAACAGCACGTGACTGTCACCAACTTGCTCGCGTACACGTGCAATCTGATCTTCAATAATCGCTGCGGCGGTCCACAACGGCTGGCACTGACAGATATCCAGTGCAAAGTGTTTCACCATACGCTCGCCTTGAAGCGTGTGAGTGACCTCCGGGTGGAACTGAATACCGTAGAGTTGTTTCTCTTCGTTGACCATGCCGGCAATCGGGCAAGATGGCGTCGAGGCCATCAATTGGAATCCGTCTGGCATCGCCACGACTTTATCGCCGTGACTCATCCACACATCTAGCAACGACTCGCCACTGTGACCGACATGATCTTTGATATCGAGCATAAGAGTATTTTCACACTCAACTTTAATCTGTGCATAACCAAACTCGCGCACATTGGAATTCTCGACTCGGCCGCCCAACTGTGCAGCCATGGTTTGCATGCCGTAACAGATACCCAGCACGGGCAGACCCATTGTAAAGACACAGTCTGGTGCACGGGGAGCCGTGGCACCGCCGGTAACCGATTCTGGGCCGCCGGAGAGAACAATGCCCTGAGGATTAAAATCGCGGATATCATCTTCGCTAATGTCCCATGGGCGAATTTCTGAAAACACACCAATTTCACGGATGCGTCGCGCAATAAGCTGTGTGTACTGCGAGCCAAAATCGAGAATAAGAATTTTTTGTGAATGAATATCTGACATTTTTTGACCCTAGTTAAAACCGCAAAGGGCCGCACTTTTCAATTAGCGCAGCCCTTGTTAAATATTTCTTAAATCCAACACCCTACAGGCAAGGCGATTAGCGTCCACCAGCAGGATAGTTGGGTGCCTCTTTGGTGATCTGAACATCGTGTACATGACTCTCTCCCATACCGGCAAAGGTCACGCGGACAAATTCTGGCTCTGTGCGCATCTGCTCAATACTGGTACAGCCGGTATAACCCATCGCTGAGCGCAAGCCACCAAGCATCTGGTGGATAATGGCCGAAACCGGTCCCTTGTAAGGAACACGTCCTTCAATACCCTCTGGCACCAGTTTCTCCGCGCCATCATTGACATCTTGGAAGTAGCGATCACTGGAACCCTGATTGCGCGCCATAGCGCCGAGTGACCCCATGCCACGATAGGACTTGTAAGAGCGGCCCTGATAGATTTCGATCTCACCCGGCGCCTCTTCGGTGCCGGCTAGCATTGAGCCCATCATCACCGCGCTAGCGCCGGCAACAATAGCTTTGGACATATCACCAGAATAGCGAATTCCGCCATCGGCAATCACTGGCACACCGGTGCCTTTGAGGGCTTCGACGGCACTGGCGATAGCCGTAATCTGTGGAACACCAATACCGGTAACAATACGAGTGGTACAGATTGACCCTGGGCCGATACCAACCTTAACACCATCTGCACCGGCGTCAGCTAGCGCTTTAGCGCCTTCACCGGTGGCAACATTGCCGCCGATAACTTGAACGTCGGGGTAATTATCTTTAATCCAGCGCACACGACTGAGAACATTTTTCGAATGGCCGTGGGCAGTATCCACTACCAATACGTCGACACCGACTTCGACCAGTG
>Ga0209223_10001717_pt1 | contig 23384 bp, 25 predicted proteins | sample COG_06_FD_184750 | JGI IMG/M metagenome (GOLD analysis project Ga0209223, IMG submission 184750) | Pelagic Microbial community sample from North Sea - COGITO 998_met_06 (SPAdes) (version 2) | ecosystem: Environmental > Aquatic > Marine > Neritic zone/Coastal water | place: Helgoland, sampling...
AGAAGCAGCAAAGGTTGCCAAAAAAGCAAGCAAAGAAGCAGCAAAGGTTGCCAAAAAAGCAAGCAAAGAAGCAGCAAAGGTTGCCAAAAAAGCAAGCAAAGAAGCAGCAAAGGTTGCCAAAAAAGCAAGCAAAGAAGCAGCAAAAGCAGCTAAAAAAGCAGCTAAAGAGGCTAGTAAAGGAAAGTCGTAACAACTAGACTTAAGGTAGGTGCTCCTTTAAGAGTACCTACTTTTTTTAATTTTTTTTGGAGCACATATGAAATTTTTATTAATCTTAACTATCATCAGTTCATTCTTGTTATTTTCATTTGAGGCAAGAGCTGATGCTTCTATTAAAATTGGATTAGAGTGGAACGATAATGTATCAACTCAAAGTACTGATAATTTTTCTGGTATTTCTGATGTAGCAACTGTATTAGATTTTACCTATGAGAAAGAACTTTTTGACAGAGAAAATCCTCTAGTCTTTTCTTACTCATATTCGCAATCTACTTATGATGATCTGACCGATTTCAATCTAAAATCAAATAATATATTTCTTTCTAGAGATTTCAATATATTAGATAAATCTATTAATATATTATATGGTTTCTCAGATACACGGCTTGCTGGTAGTAAATTTCTTAATTTGCACACCATTACACCTACCTTAGGAATTGAGTTGTCTTCTGATATGTATATGTCTTCATACTATAACTATATGAATAAAAAGTTTTTTACAGACTTGGGTAGGGACTCTCAAACTAATGCGATTGGCTTTAATTTATTTCTTTTTGATGATAAAGGTTTTTATTTGATTGGTTATAAGTTTGAAAATGAGGATACTAAAAATGAACAGTATGATTATGACGCAAATCAATTAAATTTTTCGAGACATCATGAGTTATCTATGCAATCTAAGATTATCATGGGCCTGAAGTATTATGATAAAGATTACTTAAAAACAACAACATCTATATCGGAAAAAAGAAGAGATAGGAATAAAACGCTATATTTTACTAATGAATATATGATCAATGATACTGCTGTTTCAGAATTTACTTATGAATATACAGATTCTAAATCTAATTTGGCCTCGTCAAATTACACAGAAAATACAATTTCATTTGGATTAATATTTAGTTTTTAGGATTGACAAAGGATATGCCTGAAGACAGACTTAAACTAGTAGAGAAGATGATTGATAATTATAAATAAGGTTAAGATAATTAAAAACTAAAAGGGGTAGTTATGACTTCATTTAAAACACACTCAATAAAGAGCGCTCCGAAACGATCAAAACTCATACTTGAAGAAGTAACTAAAAAATATGGCTTTATTCCTAACTCTCTAGCTGTAATGGCTGAAGCACCCGCTATGCTAGATAGTTATATGACACTAAGTGGCATATTTGAAAAATCTTCTCTAAACGAGATAGAACGTCAAATAGTATTATTAGGAAATAGCAATAAAAATGGTTGCGGTTATTGTGTGGCTGCACACACCACAATATACTAATTGTAGCTAGGGGGTATATGATGGGAAATTCGCATGTATGGTTTTTCAAGCTTTTAACAAATATATGCTATGCAATTGGGTTTTTGGTTGGATTTGCTGCAGGTCATGAACTCTTACTAGACATCTATCCTGATTATGGAATATTTATTTTCTTAGCATGGTTTTTCTTTATGCTAGAACTGTTCTATGTAATACCTTTCTATCCAGCATTTATGCATGGTGATTGGGCTTATACTTATATATCAATCCCAGCTTTTTTAATAGGCATTATAATCTCAAATACTTTTGTAAAAAAAATGCATTAACTATTAATAGCAACAATCCACACACCCCTTATATAGACTATCTTAGTGCATTATTGTCATACCTTAACTTGATAAAAGACTACTCTAGCCACACACTTTCTTGTTATGATTAAGATATGAATAAACTACTACTTATTATTTTACCAATCATTTTTTCAGGGTGTGCAACATATAAAGTTGTCGGCAAGTTTGAGAACTATGATGAAATCTTTATTGGGGACATAGACCATAACTTATTGGCTGGTAAAGGAGCAATTGAGGCCACTGCTCAAAAGTCAGGTATTAAATGTACAGGTGTTTCTTATGTCACATATGTGCCTCTGCATAGTGCGCTTGGTTTTGGTTGTTCAGGCCAGCGTGGGAAAGCACCTATGAATTGTAGCGATGGAAGAACACTTGATGTTGATTGGGTTGCCACCAGTTGCACAACTGGAGAAGGACGTGGTTTATCAAATGATGGGGCAGTGTTTACATTTGCATTTGGATTCAATGATGATGAAGCCCATACCAGATTAGATGAGCTCACGAAGATAACAGAAGGCAAAAAAAAATTACCTATATATAGACCTGGAGAACATAGAAAGGAGCAAGGTTTTGCAACTGGCACAGGTTTTGCCATATCTAATAGTGGAGATTTAATTACTAATTTTCATGTAATTGACGGCGCTGAAAATATTATAGTTGTAGATACAAATAAAGAAGAATATAAAGCGACTGTTATCTCTAAGGACCCAGTTAATGATGTTGCGCTTATCAAAATAGATAAAAAAACTAAAGGCCTTCCTTTGGTTCAGTCAGCTAAGACTAAGAAAGGACATGATGTTTTAACTCTTGGGTATCCTTTAGTTTCAATACAAGGACAGGAGCAAAAAGCTACTTTTGGCAGAATAAATTCTCTTTCTGGTATCAAAGATGATATAAGAATGTTTCAGATAGATATACCGATACAGCCTGGTAACTCAGGTGGACCAATGCTCAATAAAGAAGGTGAGGTTGTAGGAGTCATAACTTCAACTCTTAATCAGATAATTACTCTTAGAGAATCTGGAAGTCTCCCACAAAATGTTAATTTTGCTGTTAAATCTGATTACATTTTGCCACTAGTTAATAATATTGATACAAACGTTAGAGATATAAGTAATACAAGTTTTGTTGAAATAATAGAGGATGCGGAACAGTCCGTTTATTTAATTATTACAAAATAAGTAAATGAATAAAATACTTCCCATAATATTAGTTGTTGTTTTGTCTGGGTGTGCTGTGGCCACAAAGTCCATATCACCCGACTATTATATGAAAGTAAATCATCATCCTCCATTAAATAAAATCACAACTTCATCAATTGGCGATACATTAGTTGACCATTCATATAGATATGTTGGGGAAGGAGTATCTATAAAAAATGATATCGTATTGGACTTAGCTCTTAGTGCAAATATAAGATATTTTTCAGGAAACTATTTTTTATCTTCTACTCATGAAAGCTATAAGTGTTATGGTCCAATACTTGGCGTACTTACAGATATTTTTGGTATAAAAACTAAATGGAAAACTGTTCAGTTTTGCGTCATTAATAAAAAAGAAGGGTTAATGATTTATGGAGTAGGAAAAAATAGAGTAGAAGGTAAATTTAAAGTTCAAGATTTACAATCACCTTTGAAGGATAAGAACTTCAAACAACAATTCATATATAATGGCAAAGTCGATAATGCTATTAAGTTTATCTATAGAGAATTTTCTGGCAATGTTGCAAGGAGTTCTTTCCAGCAAGATATTCAATATGATTTAAATGAATCTGATATTATTGGATTTAAAGAACTTAAACTAAAAGTTATTAAAGCTACTAATCAAAATATTACTTATAAAGTACTTAATAACTTCTCATTAAAGAATAATGAATAAAATACTTCCCATAATATTGAGCTGTTTTTAAAGCAAATGGTGGTAGAAATGGTGGTAGAAATATAAAGAAATATTAAAGATTGTTGCTATCACTAGTTAATAAGACTTGACATACCTCCCCGCCCGGTGAATTCCATAAACAATAACAATTCAATAGATTCATAAGTGTATGAATAGCATATAAATAATTTATTTAGCATTTTTAAGATTATCGTCGAAATGAATCACTTGGGGGTATTACTGGGGGTATTAAGCATATACATGAACTGTTATTTCTTAATTGACATTTATTACTATACTCAATAATATCAATATATACCGTATAAATAATTATGCCGTATATATAATTAATTTTTTTTGGAAATAGCCGTCTATCTGACCGTTCTTTTCAGGAGTATAAAATGAGTACTTTCGAGCCTATTCGAATGAAAAAAGGTGCGGAGACCCGCCGTATCGAAAACCAATCCCGCGATTGTTTACCAGACCAATTTATCCGTGAATTTGTTAAAAATTCAATTCAAGCAATAAAGAGAGCTAAAATTAATGATGGTAAAATCTCAGTAGATGTCGACTGGGTTCATTGGGATTTAGATGATAGTAATCCAACCTATTTAACTTTTATTGATAATGGTATTGGCATGTCACCTAGTGATATGAATGATTTAATAAATCAGCTTGATTCATCTAGCGGTATATCTTTGCCAGGAGAAAACAACTATGGAGTAGGTGCCAAAATCTCTGCATTAGTACGAAATAAAATGGGCATAATGTTTCAGTCATGGCAAAAAAATATTGGTCATCAATGTCTAATGAAATATAACGAAGAACAAGATCAATATGGAATGCATAGATTTCAACTAGAAGATGGGACATATTCAACTACTCCTCAAATTGAGAATGATTTTAAACCTGAAGAAATTGCAGATCATGGAACTAAAATTATATTGATGGGCAACAAAGGTGACATTGATACTTGCAAGAAACCTGATGGAGTTGCAGGAGGAGCAACAACCTGGATCTACCAGTACTTAAATTCTAGATTTTTTGCAATACCAGAAAACATAAGCCTCAAAGTAAGAAATGAGTATAATTTTGAAATAGAGAATGCGGAATTAAATCCTAAAACTAACAGAATAAAAGAGGATTCTAGCAATAGTAGGAATTGTAGAAGAATAGTTTATGGTCATCACGAAACTATGTTGAAGCATCTTTTAGAAGATGATGATTTTGGTGAAAAAAAATTACCTAATCATGGCATAGTTTCTCTCTCTGATGTTAATGTGCATTGGTATATTTTAGATCCAGAGAGGAAAGCCTCTTATAGAGAGATGATATCTGGTCATACATGTATAATAAATGAAGATGAAGTTTTTCAACTTCAGTCATCAGCTAAAAGTAAGGCTGCAGATTTTGGATTAATTTTTTCAAAGAAAGATATTGCCCTTTGTTTTTATACTAATGATACTTATTCACAAGATTCATCTCGAAGAACAGTTGTTAAAAATATTGATGGCAGTGGAGCAGAAGTGCCATGGAGTAAATGGGTTCATGAGTTTAGTGATAATATACCTAGATCTTTAGAGATATTCGAGAATAAAGCTGCAAATAAAATAGAGCCAGGTGACAGTGAATCTATTAAAGAGAAAATCAAAAAATTTGCAAAATTCTATTCTATGTCTTCATTTAAAAAAACATATGATGGGGATATAAAAGTTGATGATACTTCTTTTGAAACTATGTCTGGTCATATACGAGATGGAAGTGGTTCTGTAAAAGACAAATCAAAATCTTCAGGCCATTCAAGCGGAAATATTAATGATATTCATAATTTATTCATAAAAAATACTGGTGATAATGCGAAACAAGTGCGTTCAATAAATATTCCTGAATTCCATTGGGTTACTCTTGGTAATGGAAGAGAAGATGGTGAAATGGATGATAGAGCTGCTAAATATAATCCAATGGCGAACTTAATTCTTGGCAATAGAGACTTTGTTATGTTTAATGATGTATATCAAGAGATTCTGAAAAAATATCAAAATCATCATGAATCTGCTGCTGAATTAATTAAAAATATTGTATTTGAACATTATCAATTTAGACTTACTGAGTTAGTAGTTGCTGCATTAGCTTTGAAAGGTAGATCGAAGTGGAATGATGCCGCTTATGCAAAAGCTTTATCTGAAGAGGCGTTAACTACTGGTGTACTTGTGAGATACCAATCTATAATTGAAATTGAAAGGTTAGTTCGCACTATGTTAGATGTTAAAAAAAGTGATACACCGTCTTTATTACAAGACTCTAAATAAATCATTTGGGGGTATTGCTGGGGGTATTATAGATGAACAATATAAAAGATTGTTGTATCTATTGGTTTACATAAAGCTTGACACCTCCCCGCCCGGGCTCGAACCAGGAACTAAACCTTAGGAGGGTCTTGTTATATCCAATTTAACTACGGGGAGAATATAGTTTATGTATGAATTGTATATAAAAATTTCATACGGTACTATTATTATTAATGAATATTCTATCTATTGATTCTTCTGGACCTATATTATCATTAACTCTCAAGTTAGATGACAAGGTTTCAAACTTTTCAGATGAACAGAAATCTAGAGCCAGTCAAATTATTTTATCTTCTATAGATGCATTATTATCAAAATCTAAAATAGAAGTAAATGACTTAGACGCGATTGTCTTTAACAAAGGACCTGCAAGTTTTACAGGAACAAGGGTTGCCGCATCTGTCTGCCAAGCGATAGGTTATACTCAAGATATACCTGTTATCGGAATATCATCACTATCATTAATGGCATTTGTTTATTATTTAAAATCAAAATATTCAAATATTACTTGTATCAGAAAAGCGTATAGCAATAAGTTCTATGTAGGACACTTCGAAATTGATAATAGTAAATATGAAACCATTAAATCAGTTTACTTATGCAACGCAGATGACTTGAAGTTTGATAAAAAAAATCATTATGTGTCTGATTCTTGGGAAAAAATAATACCTGCGTTAGATAATGATCAGTTGAAAGATATTAATTATTTTGGTGAAGAGGTTCCGCTGAATTCTGAAATACTTTTAGAGTATGCTGAAAAATATTCTAACTTTAAAGAGCCATTTAATCTCAAGAAAACATTTCCTGACTATGCTAACCATACCGTAGAGCTTTAATTAGTTGTCTCACCAATTTTATTTCCAACTCTTATATACTTTCCTCTCTTTAGAGTAGAATCAAGTTTAGCTTTTTTATCAAGTAGCAGAATAACCGTAGATCCACTTTTAAACATACCGAGCTCGTTACCTTTTTCTATAGAAACTTTTTTCTTTTCATAGCTTGTAGTTATTGTTTTCTTAGGAAGAGGAGGGGATACTTCTCCTTTCCAGATAACTTCTATTGAAGAAACATTTATAGCCGCTACAAATATTACTGAGAAGTTCATATCTTTATTTTTAAAATTACAGACGAGCCTTTCATTTCTTGAGTATAATTTTTTTATATATTTAACAGCATGCAAGGCAACACTGAACAGTCTCCCAGGAACATGTATTGTTCGAACTAATTTGCCACTATAGGGTATATGTACACGATGATAGTCTTTTGGTGATAGATATATTGTTACAAATGAGCCATCTTTATATGTATCTTGAATACTTTTGTCATTGTCTAATAATTCATCAATTGTAATCTCTTTTCCTTTTATTTGAAGTATTGTATTATTTTTAATTTTTCCATACTCCAGTATTTTTCCATCACAAGAAGATACAATTGAGTTTTCTTCATCATTGATCTTATGGATTCCAGGTTTTAGCTTTCTGGTAAAAAAATCACAGAATGTATTATATTCATCAATAGATTTTTTCTCACACTCATTCATATTTACTTTAAATAAATTTATATAAGTTCGAATTAAATATCCAGTTAATGGATGGCTAGTTCTTGTGATTATATATGTGAATCTAGAAAATAAATGATGCGGAATCATAAAAAGCCAATATGCTTTTAAAGCTTCTAAAATATTATGAATATTTTTTTGAATCATTTAATTAAGCACCTTTACTATGTCTTCAAGAATTAAATCATTAAGAATTGGTGGTGTATATATTCCAATTACTTTTGCATCAGAATTTACAATAAATATTGCGCCAGTATGATCATAGAAGTCTATATCTCCTTCGCTGGACACTTTTTTTACATAGACACCTGCCTTTTTAATTACCTTATCAAGATTATTATCATTCATTGGCATTCCAATAAAATCTTTATTGAAGTACTCAACATATTTTTTCATGACTTCCATTTCATCTTTTGGATCAATAGATATAAAGAGTAGTTGTAATTTTTTATTTTGATTATTTTCACTAACTGTTTTAAATAATTTATTCATTTTAGCTAGAGTGTCTGGGCAAAAATCTGGACAGCTAGCATACCCAAAAAAAACAAGCGTTATATGGTCTTTTAAGGAATCATTATTAAATGAATCATTTACTGTCGTTCTGTATGTTTTATTTTCCTCTAAAAATAAATGATCAGCATTAATTCTTGTGAAATTAGGCTTTTTTTCCTGACCATCACTAATATAAATCATTGATAATATTATTAGCGCCAGTCCGTATATAAGGTATGATTTATTCATTATTCTTCAATTTATTCAATTATTAGTCTATTTAATATATAATAACAAAGTAAATATATGTTATTTAGATTCAATTTACTAACTATTTGAAGTTCTTATTATGTCAGGCAATACTTTTGGAAAGATTTTTACTCTCACAAGCTTTGGAGAGAGTCATGGAAAAGCACTGGGATGTGTTATAGATGGATGTCCTCCGGGAATAGATTTATCAGAAAATGATATTCAGATAGACCTTGATAGAAGAAAACCTGGAAATTCAAAGTTTACTACTCAGAGAAAAGAAGGGGACAAAGTTGAAATTTTATCTGGAACCTTTGAAGGCAAGACCACGGGAACTCCTATATGCCTAATTATTTATAATGAAGACCAGAGATCTAAAGATTACGGGGAAATTAAGGATAAGTTTAGACCTGGGCATGCCGACTATACATATACAAAAAAATACGGTTTTAGAGATTACAGAGGAGCCGGTAGATCGTCTGCGCGAGAAACAGTAGCTAGAGTAGCTGGTGGCGCTATCGCAAAAAAAGTCCTCAAAGATAAAATAGGATTAGAAATATTTGGTTATGTTTCACAGATTGGTGAGCATAAACCCTCGTCTATTAATCTAGGTCATGTCGAGAATAATCCATTTTTTTTCCCTGATGAATCAATGGTTCCTGCATTGGAAAATTATATCAATGAAATACGTAAATCAGGAGATTCTATCGGTGCAGAAGTTACCGTTACAGCCATCAATGTTCCTGTGGGGTTAGGTAACCCTGTATTTGATAAACTTGATGCTCTACTTGCATATGCAATGATGTCAATTAACGCAGTTAAAGGTGTTGAAATTGGCTCTGGTTTTGGGGTAGTAACCCAAAAAGGTTCCGAAGGACGTGATGAAATAATGCCGGATGGTTTTACGTCTAATAATTCTGGTGGAACACTGGGCGGAATTTCTTCAGGCCAAGATATAATAGTTAAAATGGCTTTAAAGCCAACATCTAGTATTCTTAAACCAGGAGCAACAGTTACTACAGATAACAAAGAAACAACAATTGTTACTAAAGGCAGACATGATCCGTGTGTTGGCATAAGAGCAACGCCTATAGCAGAAGCAATGATGGCTTTAGTCTTGTGCGATTTGTACCTTAGAGATAAGGCACAAAATTCTAATTAATATATTTTAAGCTCATATTATGAAAAAAACTCTTTATGATAAAATATGGAACGAACATCTAGTTCATGAGAACAAAGATGGGTCGTCTCTGATCTATATTGATAGACATTTGGTGCATGAAGTAACATCACCTCAAGCTTTTGATGGTCTTGGTATTAAGAAACGAAATATATGGAATAAAAATTCTATTTTTGCTGTCTCAGATCATAATGTTCCAACTAAAAATAGGGCATCAGGTATAGATGATAAAATATCTAAACTTCAAGTAGATACTTTAATAGATAATTGTAAGAAACATAAACTTAGTTATTTTGATCTAAATAATATTAATCAAGGTATTGTTCATGTCATTGGTCCAGAGCTTGCCATTACTCAACCAGGAATGACTTTAGTTTGTGGTGACTCACATACATCGACACATGGCGCACTTGCATCACTTGCTTTTGGGATTGGAACTAGCGACGTAGAGCATGTTCTTGCCACACAATGTATAAATATAAATAAAGAAAAGAATTTTAAAATTAATATCACTAATAGCCTCAGTCATCTTGTTTCTTCAAAAGATTTAATCTTGCATATTATTAAAATAATAGGAACATCTGGTGGAACAGGTTATACAATTGAGTTCACTGGTAACTGCATAGAAAACATGAGCATTGAAAGCAGAATGACTATGTGTAATATGAGCATTGAGGCTGGGGCTAAATCTGGCCTAGTATCTTTCGACTCAAAAACTTTTGACTATATGTTAAATAGAAAATACTCCCCGAGTAAACAATACTTAAACAGTGCTATAAAATATTGGGAAACTTTAGTTAGTGATAGCGATGCTGAATTTGATAAGACTTTATCATTTGATGCAGCTGATGTATTACCTCAGGTCACATGGGGGACATCACCTGAAATGACAACTGATATTAATGGTAAAACTCCTGATCCTGAGAATGAAAATGACTCTAGCAAAAAACAATATATTCAAAGAGCTCTAGATTATATGGGACTAGAAGCTAATCAAGATATCCAATCTATAAAACTTGATAAAATATTTATAGGGTCCTGTACTAATTCCAGGATTGAGGATTTAAGGCAAGCAGCAAAAATTTTAGAAGGCTATAAAATATCAGATCATATTAAACAAGCAATTGTTGTTCCTGGGTCTGGACATGTAAAGGCTGAGGCAGAAAAAGAAGGACTCGACAAAATCTTTATTAAGTCTGGTTTTGAATGGAGAGAACCGGGATGTTCAATGTGTCTTGGCATGAACAATGATAGTCTATTGCCATATGAGAGATGTGCTTCAACTTCTAATAGAAATTTTGAGGGCAGACAAGGAGATAAAGGAAGGACTCATTTGGTTAGTCCATCAATGGCTGCATTAGCAGCAATAAAAGGACATTTTAGTAACGTTGTAGAATTTATAAATGAAAAATAAGATCATTGAAGGACAAGTTATACCATTTGATCAATCAAATATTGATACTGACGCTATCATCCCTAAACAATATTTAAAATCAATTAAGAAATCAGGTTTTGGACCATTCTTATTTGACTCGTTAAGATATACAGATCCTGGAGATTTAGGTACAACAGAAAAAAGAAATTTAAATTCTAATTTTGTTTTGAACATAGAACCCTATTCAAGCGGCAATATAATATTAGCTAATGATAATTTTGGATGCGGGTCTTCTCGTGAGCATGCGGTATGGGCTCTAAAGGACTATGGGATTGAAGCTGTTATCTCTACATCATTTGCTGATATATTTTATAGAAATAGTTTTAAAAATGGTTTGCTTTTAATTTCTCTTAAAAAAGATGAGCTAGAAAATGTATTTGATGAAATATCTGCGTCTCCTAAATATAATTTGACAATTAACATTCAAAATCAGACAATTACAACGCCTAATAGCCAAGCATATTCATTTACTATTTCTGATGCGGACAAAGAGAGAATTATATTTGAATACGATGATATTGAGCTATCTTTAAAACATGAAGATAAGATTCGAAATTATGAATCTGAAATGAAACTGAAAAAACCATGGATATTTGAGAATAACAATGACTGAGAAAAAACTTTTATTATTACCCGGCGATGGAGTTGGGCCTGAAATTATGGCAGAAGCCATAAAGGTTATCGATTTATTCAATAAGTTAAAATTAAGTAACCTATCATATGAATACGCTGATATTGGTGGCATTGCCGTAGATAATCATGGAACTCCATATCCAGAAGAAACTTCTATGAAAGCAGGAAAAGCTGACTGTATTTTATTAGGAGCAGTTGGAACAAAAAAACATGAGAAGAATGAAAATAAGCTAAAACCTGAATCTGGATTATTAGCATTAAGAAAATCATTAGATTTATATATTAATGTAAGACCAATATTTTTATTTGATGCTTTGCTTGAAAGTTCTACAATTAAGCCAGAAGTAATAAAAAATTTAGATATTGTTATTATAAGGGAGCTGATTGGTGGAGTTTATTTTGGTGAACCAAGAGGTTTTCATGATGGACCTAATAGATCTGGATTTAACACCATGATTTATTCTGAAAATGAAGTTTCTAGAATTTCTCAGTATGCTTTTGATTTATCAAAGAAAAGATCGTCTAGAGTAACATCAGTAGATAAAGCTAATGTATTAGAGGCATCTCAGGTGTGGAGAGATACCGTAACTAAATTACATAAGGATAAATATTCTGAAATTAAACTAGATCACATGTATGTTGATAATGCTGCTATGCAATTAATTAAAGATCCAAAGCAGTTTGATGTGATACTTACGGAAAATTTATTTGGGGATATACTATCTGATGAGGCTTCGATGTTAACTGGCTCAATTGGTATGCTACCATCAGCATCATTATCTGATATCAATGGTGTTTATGAGCCGATTCATGGCTCTGCTCCAGATATTGCGGACAAAGGTATAGTGAACCCGATTGCAATGATTTTGTCAGTTGCGATGATGTTTGAATATTCTCTAGACAATATAAAAGTTTCAAGCATTATTAAAAACTCTATTGAAAATGTTCTGAAATCAGGTGTATTGACAAAAGATATTAGCTTAGAGAAAGAATTTGTTAGCACATCTGAAATGGGTGATGCTCTCGTAGAGGAAATTAGAAAACATGTTTAAAGTTAAAGATAAATATAATATTGCAATCGTTGGTGCCACAGGAATAGTTGGCGAGTCCCTATTAGAAATCTTGTCTTCTAGAAAATTTCCTATAAATAATGTTATTGCTGTTGCTAGCAAAAGATCAGAAGGTAGCCAGGTCAAATTTGGGGATGACTTACTTGATGTGATTGCTATAGATGATTATGACTTTAAGGATATTGATATAGCTTTTTTTTCTGCAGGCAGTAGCGTTTCTAAAGTTTATGCTCCAATTGCTGCAAAAGCAGGTGCTATAATTATTGATAATACATCAGAGTTTAGGTATGTTGATGATATCCCGTTAGTTGTTCCTGAAGTCAATCCTCTTGATATTAAAAAGCATACAAAAACAAATATAATCGCGAACCCTAATTGTTCGACCATTCAAATGTTAGTAGCACTAAAGCCAATCCATGATAGATATAAGATATTAGATATCAATGTTTGTACTTATCAAGCTGTATCTGGATCAGGAAAAAAAGGAGTTGATGAATTGTTAGAACAATCATACTCGTATTTAAATCAACAAGATATAAAAGCTTCGGTTTACCCTAAACAAATTGCATTTAATGTAATCCCGTTTGTAGATAGTTTTTGTGAAAATGGATATACAAAAGAAGAGATGAAAATGGTATGGGAAACTCAAAAGATTTTAAGCAAAGATATTACTGTTAATGCGACAGCTGTTCGTGTTCCTGTTCTTATTGGTCATTCAGAATCAGTAACAATAGAAACAGAGTTACCAATAGATATCAAGGATGTTGTGTCTGATTTTAAAAATAATAAAGGTATAGAATTGATTGATAATCCAAGCAATCATGAATACCCTACAGCTTTTATAAATGGTCATGGCACTGACAAGGTATATGTTGGACGAGTTAGAAAATCTCTCAATAGTGATAATATTTTGAATATTTGGGTTGTAGCTGATAATGTTAGAAAAGGTGCTGCACTTAATAGTGTTCAGATAGCGGAAGAATTAATAAAAGGTGTTAAATGAAAAAGTTCGTTGGATTTTTAATTATCATTGTATTATTTGCGTATATTCCTATTTATAGTATTTGGCCAATTGATTATTCTTCAAAGACAGCAAATATCTTGATTCTTCTTGGTGAAGTACAAGTTATTATTCTAGAAAATTTAGCTAATCTCATTGCTATTATATTGCCAATAACATTAAGCTTATTAAATACTATAGGCACATTGATATTAGATTTAAGTAATTTAATAGTTTCATTGCCATATGAAAAGATTAACCCATTATATGTAATAGCAGGGTTATTTGTTATTGGATATTTTTTTGAAAAGTTTAGAATTATAAATAATGACATAACCAAACTAAATAAGAAGATTGTAAAACAGTCAGAGTCATTTTCTCTTATTAAAGGACTAACTTCCGAAGATAATGATACTCAAAAACCACTAATTGATCATGCAGATGATATTCGTCAGTTAAAAAATAAAGCTGATTCAATAATGAAATTACTAGAAGAAATTAATAGTGCAGCTGATGTGTTTAAATCTAAAAGTATCAGATCTAAAAGGGCAAGAAGGAGATCAGCAAAGGATATAGAATTTACAAATAGTAATAATGCTATCCGAGACGAGAAGCGCGCCAAAGATAAAGAGCAACTAATGAGATTAAGAAAAGATACTGAGTCTTTAGTAGACCAAGATGAGATAAATGACAAAGCAAATACTTTTAGTAATAATGCTATCCGAGACGAGAAGCGTGCCAAAGATGAAGAGCAACTAATGAGATTAAGAAAAGATGCCGAGTCTTTAGCAAAACAAGACAAGATAAATGATAAGGCAAATGCTGCGGATGAAATCATGAATGATGAAAATATTTCTCAAATTGATTTAGCGAGAGCATTGATAGCTAGTGGTGAAAATGAAGATGCCAAGAATCTTTTAAAAAGAATTGTTGAAAATGATTCTGAAGACCAAAAGCATGAAGCAAGACTTCTATTTATGCAATTAAAGTAATGAGAATTGCATTATCTATAGAGTATAATGGTGCCAACTATTTTGGATGGCAAAAACAAAAAACCCATAAAGAAAAAACTATACAATATTATGTAGATAAAGCTATATCTAAAATTGCAGATGAAAAGGTAAGCACAATATGTGCGGGAAGAACAGATACTGGCGTTCATGCATTTTCTCAAATAGTACACTTTGACACTAATAAAAAAAGGTTAGATTATAAATGGCTCAATGGGATTAATTCTAATACCCCTAACGATATAATCATTAAAAATATATATCATGTTGAGAATAATTTTCATGCAAGATACAGCGCTTTAGCTAGGACATATCGTTATGTTATTTTGAATCAAGACTATCCATCTACTTACTTGTCTTCAAATGCTTTACATTTAAATAAAAAAATTAGTCTTGGAAAGATTAGATCAACCTTTAAGCATTTAAGAGGTGAGAAAGATTTTAGTTGTTTTAGAGCATCTGGTTGTTCTGCTAAAAGTCCAGTTAAGAATATTAAGTCATTAAAAATTAATAAATATAAAAACTTTCTATATATAGATATAACAGCTAATAGTTTCTTATACCATATGGTTAGAAATATTGTTGGAGCATTGATTGATGTGGGCACATCTAAATATGAACCTAATTATATTGTTCAGTTAATTAACTCTCGTGATAGAAAAAAATGTGGAAAAATGGTTTTACCAAATGGTTTATACCTTAAAAATATTGTCTACCCTAAACAATATAATATTAATCCTGAAGACGCATTTCCGTATTTCTAGAGATACTTGATTACTTACTCCTTAATAAAAATACATGTTAATATATATTGATGAGAAAGACTCTTATTAAGGTATGTGGAATTACAAATATTGATGATATCAAGTATGCTAGCGACATAGGGGATATTGATTATTTGGGGATTATTTTTGCAAAAGAAAGTTCAAGATGTGTTGATCTTGATTTGGCTGAAAAATTAATCAATGCATGTGATCAGAAAAAAAATATTGTAGCAGTATTCATGAATCAGTCTAAAGAAGATGTGAGCAGTATCATTAAAAATCTTGATTTTGATATTTTGCAATTTCATGGCAATGAATCAATTGATTTTTGTAATTTTTTTAAAAAACCTTTTATAAAAACTTTCCATATTGAAGATACAAAATTAAATATTAATATGGATTTTATTAAGTATGCACATTCTTTTTTACTAGATACTTCATCCGGAAATACTTATGGTGGGACTGGTAAAACTTTTGACTGGGAGATCCTAAATAAACATAAATTTTTTAATGATAAAGACTTATCATTTCCATATTTAACTGCTGGCGGACTCAATCCTTCAAATGTTAAAGACTTGATATCTAAATATAATCCTCCGGGTGTTGATGTTAGTAGTGGAATTGAATCAAGCATTGGAAAAAAAGACCATCTTTTGATGAAAAAATTTATAGAAAATGTAAGAATATCTGAGTTAGAAAATTATGAAAAAGATTAATTATAAATTATTTCCAGATAAGAATGGACATTTCGCTAAATACGGAGGCCAATATGTATCTGAGACATTAATGTATCCGCTGAGCGAGTTGCACAAAGCTTATATGACAATTGCTAAATCAGCATCTTTCCAGAAAGAATTGAAAGGAGAACTTAAAAACTATGTTGGTAGACCTACTCCAATTTATCATGCATCTAGAATTAGTAAAGAACTTGGAAATTGTAATATTTATCTCAAAAGAGAAGATTTAAATCATACTGGTGCTCATAAAATTAATAATGCAATGGGTCAAGCTATGCTTGCGAAAGCAATGGGGAAAACACGTATTATTGCAGAAACAGGGGCTGGGCAACATGGCGTTGCAACTGCTACTGCATGTGCGCGTTATAATCTTAAATGCGTTGTTTATATGGGTAGTGAAGATATACAGAGACAAAAGGTAAATGTTTACCGTATGAAACTTTTAGGAGCCGAAGTAGTGGCTGTTAATTCTGGTTCTAAAACTTTAAAGGATGCCTTAAACGAAGCATTACGTGACTGGGTAACTAATGTTGATGACACGCATTATATTATTGGATCTGTAGCAGGGCCACATCCTTATCCAATGATAGTGAGAGATTTCCAGTCAATTATTGGTCGCGAGTCCAAGCAGCAAATGAAAAAGATTAATAAAAAAGCACATATTTTAGTGGCATGTGTGGGAGGAGGTTCTAATGCAATAGGACTATTTCACCCATACCTGAATGAAGATGTGGAGATTGTTGGTGTGGAAGCAGGTGGATATGGATTAAGTACTGGTAAACATGCAGCTCCACTGAATAAAGGTAAACCTGGAATATTGCATGGTAATCGTACATATATTATGGAAGATAAAAATGGCCAAATAGAATCAACTCATTCAATTTCTGCAGGTTTAGATTATCCCGGAGTTGGCCCAGAACATTCATGGCTTAAAGATAATAAAAGAGTTAAGTATGTGACAGTAACTGACAAAGAAGCTCTTGAAGCTTTTTATTATTTAACTGAAAAAGAAGGGATTATTCCAGCCTTGGAAACTGCACATGCTTTGGCATATGCTTTTAAAATTGCTAAATCTAAATCTAGAAAAAATATATTAGTCAATTTATCGGGCAGAGGTGATAAAGATATTGATACAATAGCATCTCTTCAAGGGATGAAAGTGTGAATAGAGTAAATCAACTTTTTTTGCAACAAAAGGGGAGTAAAAAAGCTGCTTTCATTACATATTTAGTTTGCGGTGATCCTGACTTAAGCTCTACATTAAAAATAATGAACTTAATGGTAGAGTCAGGAGTAGATCTGATAGAGTTAGGTGTTCCATTCACAGATCCAATAGCTGATGGTCCTACAATACAAAAAGGTGTAGAAAGAGCTTTAAAGAAAAATATCTCATTATTAGATGTTTTAAAAGTTGTTGAAGCTTTTAGAAAGAATAATCAAAAGACACCTTTAGTTTTAATGGGTTACATGAATCCAGTAGAAAGAATGGGTTGCAATAAATTTGCAATAGAAGCTAAGAGCAAAGGTGTAGATGGTGTGTTACTCGTAGATTCTCCTCCAGAAGAATCTGAAGAAATAAACAAGGAATTAATTAAGAATGATTTATGCCAAATATTCTTAGCATCACCTACCACAGAAGATAAGAGATTAAAGAAAATAATTAAATATTCTACTGGTTATCTATATTATGTTTCAATAAAAGGAATCACAGGATCATCTATCACAGACTTCAAGCCAATTAAAAAAAGGGTAGATCATATCAGGAAACTATCCAAAGATAGTATTCCAGTCGCGGTTGGTTTTGGTATCAAAAATGGAATTACTGCTAAAAATATTGGAAAGTTCTCTGATGGTATAATTATTGGTAGTTCTATAGTAGAATTAATTGAGAAATATATGGATAATAAGACGGCAATGTATAAAAAGATAAAATCATTTTTAGTGAGCATAAATAAGAGTATAAGCAAGAAATGAGCTGGTTAGATAAAATATTACCATCAAGAATAAGAGCAGAAAAAGAGAGTAAGGGTTCTGTTCCTGAAGGCTTATGGCACAAGTGCCTTAATTGTGATGCTGTCATATATAGGGCAGAATTTGAAAAAAATCTCAATGTATGCCCAAAGTGTAATCATCATGGGCGGATATCAGCGCGTAAAAGAGCCGATATTATTCTAGATGCCGAAGACAGGATAGAAATGTTTGATAATATAATGCCGGTGGATATGCTAAATTTCAAAGATAAAGAGAAGTATAAAGATAAGTTATTATCTACCCAGAAAAGAACTGGTGAAAAAGATGCAATGTTGGTTTTTAAAGGTAATATAAATAAAATCCCTACAATTGTGTGTATATTTGAATATTCATTCTTTGGTGGATCAATGGGCTCTGTGGTTGGCGAGAAATTCTCTTTAGCCATAAAAAAATGTATTGAAGAAAAAAAACCTCTTGTTTGTTTTTCTGCTAGTGGCGGAGCTAGAATGCAAGAATCATTATTTTCTTTATTTCAAATGGCGAAAACAAGTGCGGCACTCAATGATTTATCTCAAAAAAGTCTGCCATATATCTCTGTTTTAACAGATCCTACAATGGGCGGGGTGTCTGCTAGCTTAGCTATGTTAGGCGATATCAACATAGGTGAGCCTAATGCACTTATCGGTTTTGCAGGCCCAAGAGTCATCGAGCAAACTGTTGGAGAAAAACTCCCAAATGGATTTCAAAGAAGTGAATTTTTACAAGACCATGGTGCAATAGATTTTATATTAGACAGGAATAACCAAAAAGCTAAATTAGCTGAAATTATTACATCTTTGATGAGTAACTATAATAGTGAAAGAATATCCAAGTAACTTACAAGAGTGGCTTGATTGGCAACAAACACTCCATCCTCAAAATATTGATTTTAAATTAGAACGTATTAAGTCAGTATATGAAAAGCTAAATATTAAAAGTATAGCTGATAAAGTAATTATTGTGGCCGGAACAAATGGGAAAGGTTCTACTGTAGCAATATTAGAAAGTATTCTATTTGAAAATAAATTTTCTGTTGGAACTTTTACATCACCTCATATAAAAAGATATAACGAAAGAATCAAGATAGACAAAGAAGAAGTAACATCTGCTGAATTAATAGAATCATTTGAAATGATTAATAAATTACGAGGTGAAATAACTTTGACATATTTTGAATTTGCAACATTAACTGCTTTTTACTTATTTAGTGAAAAGAATCTAGATTATGTTGTGCTTGAGGTTGGATTAGGTGGGAGACTTGATGCCACAAATATTATTGATTCTGATTTGTCAATTATTACCTCTATAGGCATAGATCATACCGAGTTTCTAGGCACTACAATAGATAGTATTGCTTTAGAGAAAGCCGGTGTAATGAGACCATTCGCGCCTTGTATTTATGCTGATCAAAGTCCTCCTTCTGTTTTATTAAGTTATGCGAAAAAAAATGGATCTAATTTTTTATATAATCAAAATGACTTTTTTACAAAGATTTTGAATAACGAATGGACTTGGAAAAGTAATTTAGGAAAAGAATTAACTTTGCCTTTATTGCCATTAAGAGGTGATTTTCAATATAATCATGCAGCAGCTTCATTACAAGCATTGGAAATCATAGAGCCAGCTATCCTTGAAAATACTGAATTATTAAATAATGGCATTGCCAATATATCATTAATGGGTAGATATCAGAAGATATCATCAAATCCTGAAATTATTATTGATGTTGCGCATAATTCTGACTCTGCTGAAAAGTTAATGGATAACCTGAACAAGGAAAGTAAAAAAAATACTATTGTAGTTATTGGTGTATTAAAAGATAAAGACGTATATAGTTTAATCAAGCCAATGATAAATAGTGTTGATAAATGGTACTGTGGCACAATAAATAGTGACCGAGGAATGAATTCAGATGAGATTAAAACAAGAATGTCTAGCGCAATTAATCAGAAAGATATAGAGACATTTGACAGTATTGACGGGGCATGCTCTCGGGCTATGCTGTCTTTAGGTGATAATGATCGTCTTGTAGTCTATGGCTCATTTTATACTGTTTCTGAATTTCTAGATTATTACGATGCAACAAGTAAACATAAAGATATTATTTGATGAAATTAAAAAATATATACCTAGTTTTTTCTTTATTGTTTGTGCCAGGATATATTTTTTATATTCCAGTCACAAATTATATTCATAATTTCAACAACATTACTTATTCTTTAAATATACCTGAAAATCTTATAAACAATAATGAAGACCAAATAACAAAATATAAGGACATCAAGATTTCTGATGATATACCCCTAAAGAAGCTGATTTCTGAGTCATGGATAATATCATTCCCAGATATAACTTCGGAAGATTTGACTAGTAATTTCTCGAATGACTTAAAAAAAATAGGAATAACTTCAATTATCAGTTTAGGTTCTAAAGACAATATTGAGTCTATTGCAGTAGGTCCATTTATTGACAAAAAAATGGCAGAAAATATTGCTCTTAAAATTAAGAATGCTTTGAGCTATTCAGGAAGTATTGAGAGATTAAATAATTAATGTCAGCTTTAGATATTACAATAATTTTGTTTTTAGTTTTTTGGGCAATCAGGGGTTTTTTAAAAGGGTTTGTGTCTGAAATTGTTTCATTAGCTACATGGGTGTCTTCGGTATACTTATCCATAAAATATTTTCATATACCATCTGGATTAATAAATAATTATATTTTGTCTGATCAAATTTCTTCAATACTAACAATCATCACTATTTTCATAATTACCTTTATAGTTGCTGCTATTTTAGGATTTATATTCTCAAAAATTATCAATATTGTTGGTTTATATAATCATAATAAAGCCATTGGGTTTATATTTGGCTCTCTCAAAGGTTTTGTTTTTTTAACTTTTCTTGTATTTTTAATTTATCAAACAGATCTAAAAAATTATTATCTGATAGAAGATTCTCAATTTATGCCAATTATCCAAGCTTTTTTGGAAAAATATATGCAAACAGGCAATTCACTCTTTGATAGTTTGGAATTAAAAATATAAGATATAGCATATGTGCGGAATAGTTGCTGTTTATGGGACAAATAATGTAGTTCGTGATATTTACGAATCGCTAACAGTACTGCAACATCGTGGCCAAGATGCATCTGGAATTCTTACTAATCATGAAGGAAAAATAACTCTCAGAAAATCACTGGGACTAGTACGAGATGGCTTTGATGCGAAACATATCGCAAGACTAAAAGGAAAGTTAGGCATTGGGCATGTTAGGTATCCAACTGCTGGCCAAGCTGATAGTTCCTCAGAAGCACAACCATTCTATGTAAATTCTCCTTATGGAATAGGTCTTGCGCATAATGGGAATCTTATAAATTCTGCAGAATTAAAAAATAATCTTTTTTCTGAAGACTTAAGACATATTAATACTAAATCAGATTCAGAGATTCTATTGAATATTTTTGCACATGAACTTCACTTACATAGCAAAGAGACTTTTACTCCGGATGATGTATTTTATGCAGTAGCAGGCGTTCATCGTAGAGTAAAAGGAGCATATGCTGTTGTTACATTAATATCTGATAGAGGTATTGTTGCATTCCGTGATCCAATGGGAATTAGACCATTATGCTTTGGCACTAAAGAAGTAGATGGAAAAATAGAAACAATGATTGCATCAGAATCTGTGGCTCTTGATAGCGCAGGATTTAAACTTGAAAGAGATATCATGCCTGGGGAAGCAATTTTTGTAGATATTGATGGTAATGTGCATTCAAGACTATGCACCAAGGAAACTAGTCATACTCCATGTATATTTGAGTATGTTTATTTTGCCAGACCAGATTCAATTATTGATGGCATATCAGTTTATACTGCTCGCATGAAAATGGGACAAAATCTTGCTAAAAAAATTATTAGAACTTGGAAAGATCATGATGTTGATGTTGTTATGCCAATACCTGATACTAGTAGAATATCTGCATTAGAACTATCCGTGTCGCTTAAGGTTCCTTTCAGAGAAGGCTTTATTAAAAATAGATATATAGGAAGAACCTTTATTATGCCTGAACAGGCTCAGCGAGCTAAATCTGTCAGAAGAAAATTAAACGCTATTGCGTCTGAGTTTAAAGGGAAGAATGTATTATTGGTTGATGATTCTATAGTACGTGGCACTACATCTAAACAAATTATTGATATGGCAAGAGAAGCTGGAGCAAATAAAGTGTATATGGCATCTGCTGCGCCAGCAGTTAAATACCCTAATGTGTATGGAATTGATATGCCGGCTAGCAATGAATTTGCTGCCGACGGTAGAACAGAAAAAGAAATATCTGATTTAATAGGAGCCGACAAACTTATCTATCAAGATTTGCCTGATTTAATTAAATCAGTTAAAGACTCAGGATCTATAGTAAAAGATTTTGACTCGTCTTGTTTTGATGGAAAATATGTGACGAAAGATGTAACAGAAGAATATCTCAAAAAGCTTGATGACCTTCGAAATGATAGTGCTAAAAATAAAAATCCTGCAGATTCACATGATGATGTTATGGTGTATTAAAAAATGTCGGATACTGAGCTTTTAATACAAAAGGCAACAGGGGATATCTTCACCAAGAGATTTCCTTTTATAAATTCAGAAAAATATATTCTAGTAATTCCATCTAAACAAATGCTTTTCTTGGTCTCGGAAGGTATAGCTATATTTTCTTACCTTATATCCACATCAAAGTTTGGACTTGGTAATGAAAACGATTCTTTTAAAACACCGCCAGGACTCCATTACATAGCTGATAGAATTGGTGAAAATATGCCTAAAATGACTATATTCAAAGGCAGAAAACCCCTTGCAAACAGTCTTACATTAGCTGACTTAGATCTTCCTGAGAATACTGGTATACGTGATAAGCATTTTGCAACACATGAGGATGTAATTACTTCTAGAATATTATGGCTTAAAGGCCATGAAGAAGGGATTAATAAAGGGGACAATATTGACAGTTACTCACGTTATATTTATATACATGGAACAGCACATGAAGATAAAATTGGTACTCCAGATTCTCATGGATGCGTTAGAATGAATAATGATGATGTAATTGAGTTGTTTGATAATACATTTATAAGCATGCCTGTGCTTATAGCTAATGAAAATGATAATTAACAAAACAAAGGAGAGTGTTAAATGTTAAACGT
>Ga0209223_10001722_pt1 | contig 23342 bp, 21 predicted proteins | sample COG_06_FD_184750 | JGI IMG/M metagenome (GOLD analysis project Ga0209223, IMG submission 184750) | Pelagic Microbial community sample from North Sea - COGITO 998_met_06 (SPAdes) (version 2) | ecosystem: Environmental > Aquatic > Marine > Neritic zone/Coastal water | place: Helgoland, sampling...
TGAAACAAATCGTATAAGAAATATTTATATGTCTGAGGGAGGTATTCCTATTGTATTTATTAGATACAATCCTGATAATTTTATGATATCAGGTAAAAAGTGTAAAATATCACAACCCAAAAGGGAAATACAATTGGTTAAATGGTTAGAACATTATGAATCTTTTGAAAATATAAAAAATCCTTTAACAGTTCATTATTTGTATTACGATGAAAAATTATCAGAAATAATTGGTGTTGAACCGTATTAAAATTTTTTTTTAAGTATTAATACTTAAAAAAAATTTCATTTAATATATAAAAATAATCTTTATATTCCTATAATTAATAAAATGAATTTATTAATTATAGGAATATTTATTTCACAGCTTATCGTGGGATTTTTGATATTGTATTTCACCAATTACTTACCAAACAATAAAAATAAAAATACCGAAATATCAAACCAAGTGTTGCAACAACTAATATTAATTGTAAATAAAAACTGTTATCATATACATCATTGGATTACATTCACTATTTTCATTATTTTAATGTTAATAGGTAAATTTACAAATAATTATATTTTAACAGGTATTATAGGGCTTTTAATTGGTGGGATACTGGAAAGTTTTTTATTCAAAGATACATTTAAAATTAAAAATAATTGTAATAGCAATATATTAAAATCTTATTTAACCAAATAATTTTTTCTCTTTGAAATTATGTTTAAAAATTAAACATAATTTAAGTAGTTAAAGAACTTAATTCTTTACTAAATTCACTATTGTCTTCTTCCATGTCTTTTATCTCATAATAGTTATTAGTAAAAGAAGCAAATTCTTCATCACCACCATCTTTCATCTTTTCACACGCAATCTTATGCGAAGCTGATTTTATTTTTCCATCTAACAATGCTTTCGTCAGTTTAGTGGCTCTCACATCCTTTTGAACCTTTCCCTCCTCATTTTTATATTGAAATATTTGTCTAGCAGCGTCAGTACATATATATTTCAATTTACCTTGCTCATCCTTAAGGATATTATCATAAGCAAAACGTGCCGCCCCTTTCTGACCCTGTACCAAGTACTCGTCAGAAAAATTACTCTGAATGGCTTGATTTACAGTGCCATAAGACATATCCATCGGAGCTGCTATCAAAATTTTGTTATTATTAGTATTCGTCTGAACACGAGGTTGCTTCGCTATATCGTTTATCGTTGACTGATTCTCTTTTGAATACTCCCGTAAGATACGATTTTCAGTTTCTAATTCAATTGTTCTTACCTTTTCTTTAAGAATCTCTACTTGATCATTTAATTCAAAAATCTCTATATTTTTTTTATTCAATTCAAATTTGTATTTATCAATACATATCAATGTATGTTTTGATAATCTTTGATTTGTAGAAAACTGTTTTTTACAGTATTTACAATCATAACTAATACTATTAATTTCTTCTTTAGGTTTAATATTTTCTTGTATTTTTAAACAATATTTAGTAGTTTTTTGATGATAATTAAGACTACTCTTTGAAGAATACATTTTAGAACAATATTCGCATTCAAATGACATTTTATATATAAAAATTTGTTCTTTAAATCATTTAGTTTTATAAAATAGATTATAACAAACAAAACTAAATACACCATAGACTAAATAAGACTAAATCTATCTTTTTCACAATAATATTTAGTCCTATTTAGTCTATGGTGTATTTGTATATTTTATATGAAATATCTAGAATTAAACAGTGAAAATTCTTTTTTCCATCGATTTTTTTCTGCACACATTTTAAATGTGTGTTGAGATAAAAAAGTACTCGGAGAATTTGAAATGATTTATTTTTTTTTGGATATTTTTTAAAATAATTCTATTTCTATATTTTTTTTAAGAATTCTTAAAAAAAATATTTTAATTCTGTTATAAACTTAATTTTCATTATATTAAGCTATAATTTTGTATTTAATATATATTAAAATGCAACGACCCATTTGTTTCACGTATTTTGATACACTGATTACAAACACAATTACTTTTACTAAAGTAATTTGGTAAAAAATCAAAGAAATTTCTTAATGTAAAATAAATTTTTGGACTACATTTTTCGATTGACTTAAAATCAACTTTGTTAAATTCACGGTGAATTTTACTTACAGAATATAATTTATTTGGTAGAAAATTATAATTTTCTTCTATATTTAGATTTTCTGTTAAAGTGCATTCAAAGTCTGATAGATTTTCTATAACCCCGCTATATCTATTAAGAATCATTGGTATATTAGTACTTGCTCCGTTTTCTAAAAGAAATTCTGTCATTTGTTTAAGATCATAATACACAGCATTATGCAATGGAGTCCAATTATCGATAAGAGTACCAACATTTAAATTCAATTTAGGAAATATTTTCATTAATTTTTGAATACCTTTTGAATCGTTATTGCGAATTAAACCGTGTAAGAGTGACCTCCCAGAAGAACCAAAAGGTATATAAAATAACTGTTCAATATACTCTAGTTTTTTTATTGGTAAAAAAACACATTTAGAAATAGCACCATCTAAAAGTTGTTTTGTTAAATTAAACACAGTAAAATTATTTTTTGTTATTTTATAAAATTGTAAATTTGAAACATTAAATTTTCGTAAATTATGACAATCTGATTCCATTTTTTTTTCATTAATTAAGTTATCCAAATAACCCCAAATTGTTCTAGAATCATCTAGTCTCCAAAAATCTGAACCCAATGAAGAAAATGAAATATCTAGATCTTTCCAGCTAGTGTTTAACAAACCCATTTCGTCATATAAATAAAGTGATATTAGTTCTTGAATATTGTCTGGTAAATTTAACAATAATGAAGGTTTTTTATATTTAATTTGATCTTCAATTATTTTTTTTTCAACAAGAAGTTGATTTTTTTCATACAATTTTGTTTTAATTAAATTTAACAATAAATCAATTTCTGAATTAATTTCAGTTTCTTTTAAATTATTTTTTTCTAATACAGATGACAAGTCAGATGACTCATGATTTATTTGATGAAAAAGTTGTCTAGATTCATTTTCAATAATTTTAAGATTATTTAAATTTTCACAGGTTTTAAATTTGGACAAATTAACTTCTTCATCATCAATATAGATACAAAAATTGCTATCAAGTCTCAATTTATCCATTCCATTTTCTGTCAAAATTACAAAGTTTGATTTAGATTTTTTAACAAAAGTTTTGTTTGACATATTAAATTAAAACAAAATTTTTTGTTTTAATTTTTCAAATTTATTTAAAATTATAAAAATTTTTTAATATGGTTCAATATCAATTATTTCTGATAATTTTTCATCGTAATACAAATAATGAACTGTTAAAGGATTTTTTATATTTTCAAAAGATTCATAATGTTCTAACCATTTAACCAACTGTATTTCTCTTTTAGGTTGTGATATTTTACATTTTTTTACCAGATATCATAAAATTATCAGGATTGTATCTAATAAATACAATAGGAATACCTCCTTCAGACATATAAATATTTCTCATACGATTTGTTTCACCAACCATATCAGCTAAAGCACAAACACTACAGTACAATGCTTTAGTTTCACCAGCATAATTGAAATTGGGCTGTTTTTCTTTACAAGTTATACATTTAGGACTTTTAATATCAATCATGTCAGCTTTTGAATGTTTTTTTACAAAAGATACCTTCTTCTTGTCCTTTATAATTATATCTAGCTTGAATACCACAAGTTTGGCATTTATTTTTTGTTGGTTTTCTTGATTCAGAGCAGTTAAAGCATGTTTTATGTATTTTTCCGTTATAAAAAAAGACTTCGTTTAATTTTGAGCATTTACACCGAGAGCATTTAGTTTTATCCGTCATTATATTTTTATATAATGACAGTATTTGTTTAAACCAATTTTATTTTTAAAATTATTATAAAATATAACTTGTTATATTTTATAATATAAAATTATATAAAAACTATATGAATTCTTCTGAATTACCACATAAATTGTTCAGAATTATTAATGTATTTTAATTCTGTTTGAGATGAGCACTGGCCATCACATTTCCACCAAATGTTGTCCAAAAGTGGTATCATATCAGCACTGAACAGGTGTTGACACCCCCAACACCAATGCGAGCCACAAAAACAGTTCATATGGTCACAACCTTCTGTTTTCGAAACTAGGATATTACAATCTGGACATTTTTTTGACGTTGTATCTATTACTAAATGTTCTTGGCAAAACAACGGAATATTGTCTTCTGAACCACCACATGTCAAATTAAATTCAAACAAATTATCACAACATATATCAGAACAAAATCTTACTTTAAGATTTTGTGGAAGTGATCCATTATATTTGTTAAATATGTCAGAAATTCTTTGATCTTCGCAATAAAAATTTCTACAAGTAACACATTTATGATAATATTCCTTGACAAAGTCACCTGGTTTGTATTTAGAAAGAATATCAAAGTTATCTTTACAATCAAAACATATAGCGTGGTTACACCCATTAAAGTGGTTAAATTTTTTCTTGTTTTGTTCTGTGTAACAAAGAGAGCATTCCCTGATATTAGATACTAAACATCCTGATATTTTTGTATTATCTAGTTCTTTTTTGAACTCTAAAAATATTTCATTAATATTGTCTTCGATAAGAGTATATTCTTCACCATTATCAACAAATCTTAAAGTGTTCAATGGATTAGTTTCATTAAACATAGGATCAGTGCTAGAACAAATCATATGAGTGTCTTTGTTAAATGAAGTATTATGTTTTAACATATTTTCAAGATTTTCATTAATACCAAATCTATGTTTTAAAATTTTCAGAAGAGAACTTTTAGGTAAATCAACAAAAACATCTACTTTCTTAAGATTTGATTTAATATTACTTTTCCAAGAAATCAAGATTCTTTGTAAATCACTCTTAATAATTTTCTGAATGATAAAGTATTTTAAATCATTGATTTTGTGTTTTTTCATTTTAATTTCTTTAAATAATTTATCAATGCTTTGATGTGATATTATCAGATCTGATACAATTGAATCATTTATTTTTCTCAAAGTTGTTCTGTTTGCTGTAAGAGTCATCTCTTCACCTAGTTTACCGTTCTCTCCATTAACCTGTAAGTAAATTAGAAAATTATTTAAACTTTCAATAAGACTCTGTGTTGGACACTTTTTCAAAAGACTGAGATGTTTCTTTTCTAGCTCAAATGTATCACCAATAGATATTTTACGGTCTAGATATTCAATCTTATATTTAGCAATGCCTTTTTTATTCTTAATTCTACGTAGAATAGCAACAGCTGGTAAATTAGGTTGAATTTCCCCAGGCCAACTCTTGATTGTAACAATGTCACCTATTTCTATTTCATTTGATACGGAACTAATAGATTCATATTTATAAGTATGTAATTTGTAACTAAAATTTTTGTAGGCTTTTACAATGTTCTGAACTTTCAAAAATGATGATAGAATACCAATTAATTCTTTTTTTTGTTCAGTTGATTTACCAAATAGTTCAATTGGGAATGAGATAGCACATTGTGAAATCAATCTCATAATAGGTGGGTTCCAAATCAAATCAGGAATTTCTAAGCTTTCTGTTTTTGAATCAAACCCAAGCATTTTAAATGAATATTCTGGGTCATTAAATACAGCACTTTTAATAGAATCATAAATGAATTTTTCAATATCTAAATCAGAAGAAGATAGAATCTTTAGTCCAGTGATAAACACCCTGTTACCTTCTAAGAGAAAATTACCAAATTGGTAAAACAAAGTTTGTAATGATTTCCTAGCAATAATTTTATATTTATTTATGTCTTCTTTTGTACCTGGAGGTTTAATTACAAGCATACCGTGATTAGTAATAGGAACACCTTTCTTTTTTCCAATAAATTTACAATTAGAAATATTTTTGTTTAGATAAATTATCAATTTACTGCATGAACCGTCTTTAATCACGTTTAGAATATCATTTTTGGAAATACTCAATGAAGGAAATTGAAGATACCCAATGACATGATCTCCAATATCTTCAATCAGTTGAAGATATTCAGCTTCTTTATTATAAGCTTCATTGATTAATGAATCTAACCCAGATTTAACTGTACCACTGCTCGAATTTTTAGTGAGACTAATCCAGTCCATGTATGTATTTTTTAATAAAAGTTTTAATACATTGTGAAGTTTTCCATAAATGCTGTTTGTATCAAGTAAATATTCTGGTTTTGTAAAAATAATTGATTTCATGAAAGTAAATAATTTACAAACAATAGAATTTTTGTTTGTTTCTAATAATTCAATTGTAATTTCATTTTCCATAAATTGTTTGTCTTTATTTCTTAAAAGATTACTTAATGTTATATAAGTCATGTCTTTATGAAAGCAAAACAAATCCCCAACCAAAATATTTTGTTCTGGAATTTGTTTTGTGTTTCCTATAATAAAGTTTTTAAATTTTAACAAAGTAGAATTGTCACTATTACCGTTAATGTTTGGAATTTTCCACGTTGTAAAAATAATAGCGTTTTGACATTTTCCTAAAATGTTAGCAACATCTCTTGTTAAATTATCTACCGTGCTTTGTGCTGTGAGAGGAGAAAATAAGAGTACTAGTTCTTGTATACTAGAAAAATCACATGTTTTAAGATGTTGCAGAAATAATTTAGATTCTTCTTGAAATGAATTCTTCTTTGAACGAAATGCACCATCACCTAAAATTACAATTCTGTTGTGTTTATTTATTACTGCATTGGATAACATATAATTTAAAGATTTCGTTGATGTCTCTCCATGATCGAAATCAGAAATGTTTGTAAATTTTTTGGTAAAAGATTCAATGCTATTTATTGTTTTAATTAATTTATCTTCACCAAAAGGATATATTCTTACATTTTTAATGTCACAACTTGAACGCATAAGTTGTATCAATGTTTTACCTGATTTACCTTGATTGTTTCTATCTTGTTGTGAACCTGAAATATCAAATGCAAAACAAGTATCTGCTAATTCTGTTGTTAAATTATCAACTAATGTAAAATGGTTTTCTGGGTCTTCGTTTGGACTTTTTGGTTTTGAAACAGATTTTGATTTTGTTTTTGTTTTGTGAACTTTGCTTGTGACACTGATTGGCATTTTTTGAATTATAAAAAAATATTATTATTAAAAAATCAAATTTAAATTTTTTATTATTGATAATTTTTAAGTATTAATACTTAAAAATTTAAATTAGTCTAATAAAAATGGAAACAAGTTATAATAATTTAAATTATATACAAAATAATCTTTGTTATAGTGTAATTTACCACATATATCAAAATGATTCTGATCATATAAATGAAAAATGGGCTATTTCTGATTATAATATAATTTTATTTTTGTCAAAATTAGATAAATATAACAGATTTAAATTATTTGAATATTATTCTTATCTAATATAAAAAATATTAATATGTTTTTTTAAGATAATTTAAACCATCTTCTAATAACTCAAGTACAATATTTGCTTTATTAATATTTACGTTCATTGTGAGATTATTTTTATCGTAAATATTTCTGATTTCTTCTCTAATCTTTTTTTTCTTTTTTTTGCGACTTTCATTGTTATCACCAATGTCTAAAATCATTTCATGGTTAAGTTGTCTGTATTTATCCAAAATTTCTTCGATTTTTTCAGTTTGTTGTTCATAAACATTTACTGGTATAATAGCTCTTGAAGGAATTCCATAATACCTAAAATGGTTTGAAATACCAATAAGATACCCAATAGGATCTTCGTAAGGATTTAATAGATTTCTATAAGTTAAATTAATTCTAGAAACACTGTTATCTAATTTACCTAAAGGTTTACTTACTCTATGTTCTAAATTTGCACACATTAAACAAACACTTCCATGTGGTAAAAATGTATCTATCCAAATACCAGTTTCTGGGTCTTTAATTTGAAAACGAAAAGTATTATTTGGGTTTTTTGGTTCTTGATCTGGGAAAAAAGTTACTGAAGCAAATATAGCTGGTTTTGGGTACCAATCTTGATCATCAGTATGTGGATTAATAATTTGATCTTGACCTTTATTATATTTATTACTAACAAACAAGCCAAAATTACCAGTAGTTCTATGAAAAGAGTCAGGGAATGATTTTTCCGCCATTGTGGTGATAAATGGAATTAAATTTTTTAAACCATTTTTCATTGTAACTGTATCCATTTGTATAGTACAATTGCTTTTATTTTTAGTTAAAGTCCAGCTACCTTTGTCAAAAAACTTTTTTGTATTATTTTGGACACATACACCACGACGTGGGCTATATCTGTCATCTCCAGCTACATGATTATAAAGAAATGGTAATTCTTTTGCATCATTAAATGCTTGATCTAATAAATATTTGGGCAACATAATAATAAATATTCTGGAAAGTAATATTTTACTTGGCTTTTTATTAAAAAATACTTTATTAACTAATTCTTGGTTATTAATAGTATTAAATAATTGAGGTGCTACAAAACTATATAAACACTTATTTAGTATATCAGCTAATACTTGAGCATTATTTAATGGTCTGTCTAATTCATCTTTGTTTGAATTAGATATTGTTCCTAAATTTTTACCATATAATTCGTATATATTTTTAATTAAATTTGTATCATATAGATGATTAATATATTTTAAAATTGATTGTTGTTGATCTTTGAAAGGATTTTCCCATTTAGTTCCTTCTCCAACAAAAATATTATTTTTTTGTTTATTAAAGTAACTTATTTTTTCTTTTTTAATATTGAATACTTTTGTTTTAAACATATCTATTTATTTTAAAAAATAAATAGATATGTTTAAAATTTATTAGAATAATTTAATAAATGTCAAACCTTTCAAGAAAAGAATATTCTAATATAAATTCTTTTATATCAAGAATGAGATCCCCTGTTAAAAAAAGAGATAAATCACCTATTCGTAAAGAAAAAAAACGGGGTAAAAAATCTATAGAAGATACTCACGTAAAAATACCAATATATTATACTGAACAAGGGTTTTATATATGCAAAATTAAGATTAATAAAGTTAGTGGTTTTTTTTTATTGGATACTGGTTCTAATTCTACCTGTGTAGATCTACATCAAAAGGAAAAATTTAAAATGATCAGTAATCAAACAAAAGAAGCTTTAAGTGTAACTAATACAATAACTATAGAAAGTACAGGAAATAATGAAATTAATATTGGTGGTGTGAAAATAAATGAAATTGAAATAGATCTTGTTGATTTGACTAATATAAAAGAATCGGTTAATGACTTAAAAGTATCAAAAATTTCTGGTATACTGGGGAACAGACTTCTTTATAATTTTTCAAGTATAATAGATTATGAGAATAATTCTTTGTTTGTTAAAATTAAAACTTAATAATTTGTTAATGTTAGAATTATAACTTTGGGAAAATATTATTATCTAATATATAGTATAAATAAATTAATTTAAAATCTTTATCAAATAAAGTTTTAAAGTTCTTATTATCAATATATTTTGATAATGATTCACCTATATACCATAATGAACCCGAACGAAAAGCTTTACTGTAAAAAGAGCAAAGATATTTATATTTAATCTCTCTTTCATTTTGTAACATATCTTTACTAATTTGATTCATTGTATTAGTTGAATTATTTAAATGATTATTAATTTTGTCATAGTCAAAATTCATTATTTATATAATGAATTTTTAATCTTATAAATTAATCTTATAAATTAATCTTATAAATTAATCTTTTTACATACTCCATTCACTTTTTTCATCATCTGTTAGTTTATTCCACGAAATAGATACCAATTTAGTAATATTTTTAGAATCGTCATCTTGGTTTTCTGATTTTATTTTTGATCTATTCTCTTTACTAAAATTAATATAACCATTAGTTTTCTTTTTAGACTCTTCAACAATATTATTACTTGTTTCGCATTCAGAAGGTAAATTATAAGTTACCAAGTCTTTATTATATCTTAGTTTATCTTTTGTAGATAAATCAATGAATTTTTGGTATTCATCTGTTCTATCCTTATCAATTTTAAATTCATTCCATAATTTAGCAAGATTGCGAGTAATTTCTTTTGGATCTGTCACATCTGCTTTAACAGATTCACGATATTCAGCACAAAATAATATATATGCTGATTTTGCTGATTTTGGTTTATTAGGATCTTTATGAACCCTTCGGTTAGACGAGAATATTTCTGCTCGTTGGATAGGTGGTTCGTAATTTTCCATTTCTTGAATATATCTTTCTTTATCATTATTAGCATCATTTTCATATATTTTAACTTTTTCGAGATCTTCTTTACTTTGGCTGTTTTTTAGTTCATTCCATTTTTTTCCTAACTCTACCATCACCTCAGTTTGTTTTGAATCTTTTTGCATTTTAGATTTAATTAATTCTCTGTTGTTAGTACAAAAAAACATATATGAACTTTGATTTTTCTTTGGTTTATTCACATCTTTAATTTTATTTAGTTTATTTTTTACTACTTTTTTAATAGAAGTTTTAATTTTCTTAGAATTCCATTGTATTAAAAGATTTTCAAGAAAATCTTTATCTTCAATATTTTCCTTAAGAAAATTAGATACAATATCCATAATTTGTGCTGAACTCATTTTTTAATTTATACTTGGTGTTATTAAATAATAAATCAAATTTTTTATTAGAGTATTATAAAAATTATGAATTTACTAAATTTTATTTTTTGTAAAAAATAAATACTATAATAAACATAATGTCTTGCGGATTTAAACAAGTAATAGAAGAAAATTATCATCACCTGGCAAATTCTGTAGGTGATCAGACCTACAGAACCCCATTTGATAAAGATATGTATAATAAATTTTGTTCATGTCATCAAAAGATAGAGCATTTTACACATGATCAACATCAAATGCCTGGTCCTAACCCAAAATTATACAGAACACAATATGATTCTGATCTACAAAAAAAATGGTGCGATCGTTGTCCTAAACAAAATTTTTACAATAATTAGATAATATTTTTAAAGATATACAATCTGTGTTAGCTAAAACTCTATATAAAGAGATTGAGTTTTTATAAAATTATATAACAAACATACTTTTATATTCAAAATATAAAAGTATAATAAATTTCATTACTAAATTATTTTTAATGGTTTATATTGATTAATTTCATCTTCTGTGTATTCTGAATAAAGTTTAAAATTATATGATAAAAGAGAACCCATAAATCTAGGGCATATTTTATTAATATTATTATATTTATCTGTATAATCAATTAAAATACTTTTTTCTATACTAGTATCAGACCATTTAATCAAAAGATCCTTATGAAAAACAATATGCATTTTAGCATACATAGGTGGTTCTTGACCAGATGGTAACATCATTATAGACTGAGTTTTCAATCTTGAAACAAAATCTTTATAAAACATATCAGTTGATTTAGTTTGCTTCCATCCAATAAACAAACGTTTCATAGTATAACTATTTGATTTAGACACAATTTCGTGTAAAAGATACTGAGGAAATATTATTAAGTGACCAGGAGGTATTTTAATTTGGGTTTTTAGTTTACCAATACTTTTTACATCATCTTTTGGGATAGTAGAAAATCCACTATTTAAATTCTTCAATTTAATATCTAAATGAGAACCTAATACACAACTAAAATATTGATCCTTGTTATCTAAATTAATCCAACCACCATAAATAATATCATCATCTAATATCATATTAGATGGTACTACATCTCTATGCCAAGTTTCAGCTGTTGGTTTTAATCCAGGATTTCTTATCATTAACCTATCAATAAGCATTTGAATATTTTGATTGCTTCCTAAATTTTTTAATAAAGGGTTAAAAATTTTTTCATTAACTATTTTCTGTGCTATTAATCTAATTTTTCTAACTAAATTATTATGAAACGAGGAAGGATTTCCCAAAAATGCTGTTCCACCTAATACATATTTAATCTTTTCATTTAATATATTAAATTCAAGATTATTTTTATCTCTTTTATATTCTTGGAAATTATTAGTAGTATATAATAATTCTTGTTGTATTTTTTCAAGTTCTAGATTCTCAAAAATAGGTATAGTAGTTACACCTTTCATTTTTAATTCCATATATGGTGGTAATTTTATATTTACATTAGAAATATTTGTCAAATAATTACTACTTATTAACTTTAAACACACAAGAATTTTTTTAGATAAGTTTCTAACTCCTTTACATAAAAATAAACTAGTAAAACTAAAATCAACTAACAATAAAAGTGTAGACCTATTAATATATTTTAATTGAGACAAATCTTCATTATTACATAATTTTTTTAATGGTGTAGACATTTTTTTATAATTATATTTGAATTTTTAATAAAAATTCAAATATAATTATAAAAATAAAATGAAGTTTAAAAAGAAAAAAATATTCTCTTGTTAATTAATAAATATGTCTCAACCAATCGCAGGTAATCAAAATTTCACTAAAGTTGAAAATATGGCAGGTCAAATAGGACTTCTCAATACATCAGAAGCAAAAGTAGGAGGAAATGTACTCGTTGGAGGAAGTGTTCAAGCTAGCCAAGTTTCAGCTGGTATTCTTGTAAATGCACCTACTACAAAAACTATTGTTAAAGTAGATTTATCCACAAATGGTAGTACTTGGTGGGCTGTCGGTGTCGCGGCACCATTAGTTCTTAAAGGTACTTCAACAAACTTCACATTTTCAGATACATCCACTATCGTGGCAGCTCAAGTATGCCCTACCGAAGGGTTCGTAGGAGCTGGTGCCACACTTGATCTAGGAAGCGGAGCTTCTGGTGTTACCTTATCAACAAATGTCTTAGACTCAACACCCATTACAAGTCTCGCAACTACTAATGATAAAGTTTATGTTGGTAACGGAGGTCTTCCTACAACACTTCTAGGATCATCTGGAGTAGCCGCTGGGGTCTTAGCATCATCAGCATATTTCCTAACTACATCAGTCAAAGTAGCTGCTTTGACTAAAGGTCAAGCTGACGTCTCTGTTTGGTATTACGTCTAAATTTTTAATATTGAACAAATATGATAATTTTTCATCATAATACAATTAAATGATTTTATAAAAGAAAATCTTTTATAAAAAAAAATAACATTAAAAAAAGCCGATTACTTGTAAGTAATCGGCTTTTTTTAATGTTATTTTTAATACTTATATTTAACTAAATTTACAATAATACAATACAACATGAAACATTGTCGTCAGAAGCTAAACTAATAGGAATTTGAACAGCTAGATCAACACACTCTTGCAGATTTAAAGAAGCCCTAATTTGATCTTGTGGCAATTTATTCCTAAGTTCTTCTATTCTATTAATAGAAAAAACCACGGCGTCTTTCCAAGATTTATCTGGAGCAATATGATGAAGCAACTTGTTAGCATATAAAACAGGATCTTTATTCCAGTCTTCATCTACTGGTTTAATAAAACTTTCATTCCACCAAGGTTTATCGATCCAACTACCTAATAAGGTATTTTCTAAGATCAGAGGATCTTGAATATACAGACCAGGGTTCATTAATACTTTAGAAATTTGTTCTGTTGTAGGAATAGCCAGCTTAGATACAAAACCATCACACACAGCACATAAAGCTAATTTATCATCTTTACCAAATGACCAAACAGTAATTTCTGGTGTTCTTTGAAGATTTACAATAAATTCAATCTTATTTTTTTTGTAAAAAGAAAGTGGTTCAATTGTCCTTGATGGCTCAGGCAAATTATCAAACCTAATTTTTGCTAAATATCTATTTTCAATACTGGCAGCATCAGTCCTCTTATTAACTGACATTGGTACATTATTTTCTTCGCAATAACGTTTATATAAATCAATCTCATCCTGATCTGAAAAATCATGAACATTTGTAACGCAACTATCATAACCCAAATCAAAATCTTTGGCTGGTTTTAAGTCATCAGATGCAAAAATTTTGACACCATTAACAATGTCTCCATTTTCAGGATTAGACATGAAAATCATGCTATCACCAACCTGAAATGTAAAGAGATTTCTATTTTCTTTATCAAAAATACCAAGACTCATAGTAGTTCCACTAGTTGTAATAGGTATGTTGTCTACATATTCAAGAGTTTTATAATATATACTTTTTACTGTATCAATGATCGCGGAAATATCATTGATCGAATCAGAATTATTAAAAAAATCTATCAATGTCTCTGTTAGTTTGTTACCAAAGGCATCTTTCATAAGTATACCACTATGCCCATCAAGCATGAGAACACAAGCAAATTTGTGGTTATCAAATACAAACTCTAAATCTTCATTGTTGCTTCGGGATCCTTGGGTTGTTGAAAAAGCCATTGTTTTGTTCTGTGTTAATTCCATTTTTGATTTATTAAAATAAAGTTGATTCTTAATTTCAAATTTAATAAAATTAACCAATTTAAATATTAAGTTAAAAAATATTTTTGTGATAATGAATAAAAACTTACATAAATTTTTATTCATTTATTAGTATAAAAATATATTTTTAAAATTTAAAATCATAATCCATTAGTTAAAAACCATAAATTTATCCCATACCAGTTAAGGTATGAAATTTTACATTTTTATTTATTGTATTACTTTATAAATAAATGACAACTTATCAAGGTGGTAAACAAAGAATAGGGAAAAAAATTTATGAAGTTATTAAACTTATAGAATATGATATTTACGATTGTGAAAAAGAATATGATTCTGATACAACTGACAATACATATATATCATTACCAGTTTATTTTGAACCGTTCGTTGGTATGGGGGGTGTTTTAAGACATTTTTGTAATGATAATAGAAATACAAAAGCTTGTGATATAAATAAGGATTTAATAATTTTATGGAAAGAATTGCAAAAAGGATGGAAACCTCCAAAAACTTGTTCAGAAAAAAAGTATAATGAACTTAGAGATTCTAAACATAATTCTGCCGAAAGAGCATTCTGTGGAATTGTAGCTTCGTGGGGAGGAAATTTTTTTAATAATTACAGATTAAAGTATCAAGGAAAAAAAGATTATATGGGAGAAGGATACAGATCTTTAATGAAAATTAAACCCCGAAGAGCATCTTACATTAGGTCAGAAAGGAGTTGCTCAATTTGCCTATAATAATATTTTAAAAGATGATCAAGGTAAATTGAAGTATATTTGTACTGACCCATCTAGACAAATTTTTCAATATAAATCTGATGATGGGAAAATTCAAAAAGACGTCAGGGCCACAAAGTTAACTAAAGCGATTTTGGATGGAGAAATAAAACAAACATCTCATAAAATAGCTTGGGATAATATGAAAGATGGTGATAATGAAATATTCATGACTTATACAAATCATTACCAGGATATTCAGGATATGGAACAAGATAACAGTGAATTTAGTAAAGAATTATCAAGTTTAACTGTTTAAATTACATTATAATAAAATTATAATAAAATTTTTATTAAATTACATTATAATAAAAATTTTATTATAATGTAATTTAATAAATGTCAATTACTAATTTTTGTAATAATATGAACATAAATAATTTTAATCTTATTAGCAAACCAGATAAAAAAATTCTACAAAAAGTCGCTATTTATATTTTAAAAAATAAGATTGGGGATGCGCCAAGAGCAAAATATATTTTAGATAATTTTTACATAGATAATAGATATTTATGTATGTTTGGGATGGGGTGCCAGGAGTATCAAAAACCACAATCACTAAAGTGGACAAATAATGAATATAAAACAATGATAGAGTGTTTAGAGAATTGTAGTATTCCAGACCATTTATTAGATGAAGTAGTGTCTAAATTAAGTGTTGAAGATAAAGTAAGATATTTTAATGTGAATCCAAATTATGTAGATGAACAAATAAATAATAAGAACTGGGGGCCAATTATGATACCATATGATTATTTGAGTAAACCAAGTAATTTTAAGAAAGTTCCAGAAATGGTTTCTAGTTTTTTAATTGGAACTGGTAAAAATGATGAAAATGGTCACTTTGTTGATTTAAAATTGTATTACAAACTAATTAATCTAAAAAGTTTAGTAATGAGTGATTATTTTAATCAACCTATTATTTTACCAGAAGGATTACAAAGTTTAAAAATGGGTTGGCATTTCAATCAACCTATTATTTTATTAGAAGGATTACAAAGTTTAGAAATGGGTGAGGAGTTCAATCAACCTATTATTTTACCAGAAGGATTACAAAGTTTAGAAATGGGTTGGCATTTCAATCAACTTATTACTTTACCAGAAGGATTACAAAGTTTAAAAATGGGTTGGCATTTCAATCAACTTATTACTTTACCAGAAGGATTACAAAGTTTAAAAATGAGTGATTATTTCAATCAACCTATTATTTTACGACAAGGATTACAAAGTTTAGAAATGGGTGAGGAGTTCAATCAACCTATTATTTTACCAGAAGGATTACAAAGTTTAAAAATGGGTTGGCATTTCAATCAACTTATTACTTTACCAGAAGGATTACAAAGTTTAGAAATAGGTGACTATTTCAATAAACTCATTACTTTACCAGAAGGATTACAAAGTTTAGTAATGGGTGAGGATTTCAATCAACCTATTATTTTACCAGAAGGATTACAAAGTTTAAAAATGGGTTATCATTTCAATCAACCTATTATTTTACCAGAAGGATTACAAAGTTTAGAAATGAGTATGGATTTCAATCAACCTATTATTTTACCAGAAGGATTACAAAGTTTCGAAATGGGTATTAATTTCAATCAACCTATTATTTTACCAGAAGGATTACAAAGTTTAAAAATGGGTTATTATTTCAATCAACCTATTATTTTATTAGAAGGATTACAAAGTTTAGTAATGGGTCATGATTTCAATCAATCTATTACTTTACGACAAGGATTACAAAGTTTAGAAATGGGTAATGATTTCAATCAATCTATTACTTTACGACAAGAATTAAAAAGTTTAAAAATTGGTAGGAGTTTCAATCAACCTATTATTTTATTAGAAGGATTACAAAGTTTAGTAATGGGTAGGAAATTTAATCAACCTATTATTTTATTAGAAAGATTACAAAGTTTAGTAATGGGTCATGATTTCAATCAATCTATTACTTTACGACAAGAATTACAAAGTTTAGCAATGGGTAGTGGTTTTAATCAACTTATTACTTTACCAGAAGGATTACAAAGTTTAAAAATGGGTGATGATTTCAATCAACCTATTATTTTACCAGAAGGATTACAAAGTTTAGAAATGGGTAGGGATTTTAATCAACTTATTACTTTACCAAAAGGATTAAAAAGTTTAGTAATTGGGTCTAAATTCAATAAACTTATTACTTTACCACAAGGATTACAAAGTTTAGAAAGGATTGTTGATGGCTTAGGAAATAAAAAATCTATAGTTTTGGAGGGAAAACAAGGTAAAACTATAAATTTTTCTCCAATTTTCTAAGTACTTTAAAAATTTTTTTTTATATTTTCAAATTCTATATGCAAAAAAATATATCTCAACACACATCCAAAATGTGTGCAGAAAATTTAATACAACTCATTACCAAGATATTCAAGGTATGGAACAAGATAATAGTGAATTTAGTAAAAAATTATCAAGCTTAACTGTTTAAATTTTTATAGAAAATCTTTTATAAAAATTTAATATACAAATATCATTTTTTACGTTTAATCTTACCTGGTATTTTTGCAAATTTTTTATTGGTTGATTTGTAAGTCCTATTAGCTATTTTATAAACTTTTTCTTTAGGCTCAATCTTGGGAGATTCAATCTCTTCTTTGTCATTAATGAAAGAAACGTGTTCTTTGAATAATTCGGCTATATCATTAAAGTTAAAATCAACTGGGACCAATTCACTTTTTACAAGGTCTAACCCACCAGCCAATGACAATTTTTTCTGTTTTAAACTATTAATCCAGTTTTCAACAGAATTTTCCATTTGATATCTATACACATTGACCTGATGTGTTTGACCCAATCTATGAACTCTTTCTTCGGCTTGTGCTTCCATAAAAGGATTATAATAAGGCTCTGCTAATAAAACAGTTGAACTCCCGTGATGTAAAGAAACTCCAACCCCACCAGCCATAAGTGATACCAAAATAATTCTTGGTTCGCGAGATTCATTAAATTCTTTGAGTACAGAATTTCTTTGTTCTGAATTGAGACTACCTGTAAATTTATATACTTCTACTCCAACTAAAGTAGTTTCAATTACTTGTTCAAGTACACTCAAAAAGCTTGTAAATTGAGAAAATACAACAACACCTTTTTTCTGATCTTTATAGACAAGATTATCTAAATCTGTAATTATTTTATCAACTTTAGCACAATTTTCTAACACATTTTCAGAATCAACTGCCCCTTCACCACAAAAATAAGAATTTGATGTTATTCGTAGTTTTTGAATTAAACCGAGAATTTTACCTTGAAGTTCAATACGAGCCAAGTTATTTCCCGATCTTTTTGCTTGTTTCCAATTTTTAAAATCATCAGCTGCTTGTTTACGAAGAATATTTGTAAGTTTTTCTTCTTGATCTGTTGGGTTTACAACGATATTATGATAATTAGGCATTGACATCATTCCATCTTTTGTTCTTCTTATAACAAATTCTTTTTTCCAACATAACATATTTGATTCATTGTATTCGTTGTCATTCCACCATGTTGGATCACAATATGGTTTTACCCCAACAAATTTTGCCTGCGATGCTATATCTTTGATTCTGTTATTGAAAGGAGTACCTGTGATACAAAATCTGACTTTTGAATTTTCACCAATTTGGTAAGCTGCCTGTGCACATTTTGGAGCTGAACGCTGTAGACCATTTTTAATGTTATGGGATTCGTCTAATATTGTTCGATGCCATTTTTTATAGTTAAGTTCTTTAGATCCTATAATGGCATAGGTTGTGATGACAAAATCATATTTGTGTAGTTTATCAGTAAACTGTTTCCTTTTTGTACCATGATAAATTAAAATTTCTGGTTTAATAAATTTACCATTCCAACCATCAGTTTTATTAATCTCACATTTCCATATAGATAACAATGAAAAAGGACAAACAATTAAATTAATTTGTCCTTTTTTATGATTAGATAATATATGCATTGCCATCGTTGACGTCTTCCCCAACCCCATCTGGTCACATAAAAATCCACCCCCTTTCCCTTCCATTCTCTTTAATTCTTGTTGCGCTGAAAGTTGGTGTTCAAAAGGTTTGAAAGTATTAAAAGACATGTTTAATATCCTAAAATTAAACTTAATTTTTAATTTCAAATTTATTTTATTTTAGTGGTAAATTTTGATTTTTAGATTTTTTTAATCTAATATGGTACATATAAATGGATTGATTAATTTTATATCATTTGAATATATTTTTAAGTATTTTTACTTAAAAATATTTTATTTTGTATTATTTACCTAGAGTAAACAAAGTTTTTATAATAAAGATCTTATATTTAACAGGGTCAAAATTTCCTATTTTTTTCTTTAATTTATCAAAATCCATCAGAAGATATTTAATCAATTTCTCAGTCATATCATTTTTGAAGATTGGCTTATTTTTATCATTTTCTGAAATAAAACTAGGCATTTTGTCAAAAGTATACACTATAACATAATATGTATTTTCTGTTATATCATTTTCCGAAATATTGATATCTACTAAATTCATTTTTGTGTCATCTCCAAAATTAAATTGTTTTTTATATGTGATCATTTTATGAAAATAAAGCTCTTTTTTATATATTAATTATTTCAATAAAGAATTAGCTATAGCGATATGCCAACTAGCTGCTTGATTACTTGATTGTAGGATACTAAACCTCTTAACAGAACAACTTTTATAAAAATCCCAATCATTCTTATCTAATGACAAAGCTACTGGCCAGATAAACATTCTTTTATACACTGCTGTATTTGATAACATATATGATACTTTAACAACTTCGAATCGATTAGAAAATTTCTGAAGTTGAAATATGATACTAGATTCACCAAAAGAATCTTCAAACAATTCTTCTGCCGTAGATTCTAAATTTTTGATAAAATTATCAATCACATTATAACTAAGACCATAATTATCAAGCTCGTCAGGAGGATTAACACAACCCGCTCCAATAATAGACTTATTTAAATCATTTTTTATTTTTTCAATATTACAATTTATATCAGAATAATTTACAAAAGCAGCTTTACCTTGATATGCTAATGACCAACATCTCTAAGTATCTGTAAATCGATTTCTAAACATTTTTTTAGAAAAATCAATCTTTTATAAACTTCAGAAGACGCGGCGTCAGGATTAACCGAATATATGGCCTCTAAAAATTGGAGTGTTTGTAATAATTTAGAAGCACCATAGTCCAACAAACCATAGTTAGAAGACAAACTATCTTCATAACCAGCTGATTTAGGACTAACATGGTAACTGGACGTTTGAATAATAACAACATTTGGGTCATTTAATAAATTAGAATCTTTCAATAAAGTAATAAATTTTTCTACTAAATCATTGTTAATAGAATTTTTACCATTATCACCTGTCACCCCCAGTGTATAAAAGAATACAACTTTTTTATAAGAAGCTTTTTTATCAACAACAGTTTTTTATCAATTTGTTAATTTCTGTAAAATGAGTATAATTTTCCCTAGGTGAATTTGAAATATCAGTTCTAGAAAAACTCAACACTCTTGAATCACCATTTTCAAGAAGTTGTTCAACTATTTGGTCTCCAACACCCTTGAGACCATCTGTTTGTTTACCACCAATTACTACTTGAAGTACATCTTGTTCCAAAGATATATTGACGAGAGATGGATGAGTATCTTCTATTTTAAATAATTGATCATTCCACTGTTTGTTTAGAAATTCTAACGAATTTTTTCTTTCTTCGTAAGTACTAGCATTATTAATCATACTTTTGATATTATTTAGAATATAGATATCATCTTGTGATTCAGGGTTTAAAAATAGCTCTTCGCAAATTTTTTGACGTTCTTCTCTGGGAAACTTCAAAAAATCTGCGAAAAAATTATAGGTTGTTCTAAAACTCATTTTAATTAAAAAAATATTTTTTTTTAATTCTTAATTTTATTTTAAAATCATATTTTAAAATAGTATGCTTTTGACACTTATTTTAGTACTCCTAATTATTTCTGTTGTGATATTTATAGTATTAAATATTACTAAGAAAAGTTCTGGTAATAATACACCCCACAATACGCCCCATGACACACCCCATGACACAGCTAAAATGAGCCTTATTCCTACGGACACTAGCAAATTAAATTATTTGTTTTGGCATGTTAATAATGCTATGGGGATTGATCTCGCCAGTTTTCCGTGGGACCCATTATTTAAAATGAAAAATAAAATAGAATATTTTATTGTAGGGATATGGCCAACTTGGACTAAGGATGATTATACCCATATTATAAGTAAATACGGTAATAAGTACGAAAATTGTCTTGCCGAAGAGCAACTGGCAACTGCAAATATAGAAAAGACAGTTAATTTAATATTACTTTGTCAAGAATATGCGAAACAAGTTGGGGCGCAGTTCGTACCTTTTTTATTACCAGCTATTAATGGCTGGTCTTCAAAAATTCAAACAGCGCAAGATATTTTATTGGGAATTGATGGTCAACTGTTAATCATGGAAGAAATATATCATTGTCCATGTCAGGGAGTTCTTCTTGAAGGTGAGGAACACTATATGGATATAACCATAAATAATGAGAAAAATAGCTTAATGGCTGATAAAATATTTGCTTCATTACGAGCTACTTGGACTTCCAGCGTAAATACACAATATAAGTATACAACAAAAGATAATAAGAATACAAAAGATATTTACATAGCATGGAGTGAACAAGGACCTATGAAGTCGATTAGGTGTTTTTCTACAAAAGATACACCATGGGATTCCGATATATCAAAATCTATAACAAAAACTATAAATGGTGCTGAATTTACATGGCCAGATTCATATGAAGGAAATTGGTCTGGTGGTTTTGGTCACTGGAAACCACCTGGATTGTTAAGCTCATGTAACAGTGATAAGAACCCCGATGGGTGCCCACCTTTACAAACAATGTACGACAATTATTCTATGGTTAAAGAGACAAATACGTCATCATGTTGTGCTGGTTGGGCTAAAGGTTATGGTAATTCGGATATTGGAAGGTACTGTGTACCTGCTAATAAATTTGCTCAACTTACCAAAGATCAATTAATTATGACAGATAAATTACAAACTATTTTTGCAGCTGGAGGGCCCGGGGCCGATTTAGGCGTTAAATTTTCAGGACTAGGAAGTGGTAATTCTGCGCTTGGGGTAGGTTCACCATGTAGTGGCAGTGACACTAATATCCTTGAGAATAATACTGTTTTATCAGATCTTTTCGATGGGTTTAACGAAATTTATCTTGATGATAAGTGGGGATTAAAATATGGAAAATCGTTAGCCTTATATGGTTAAAATGATTTTCCATATTTTGATTTTATATAATATTTAAGTAAATATTATAATAAAGATTTAGCTATAGCAATATGCCAACTAGCTACTTGGTTACTTGATTGTAAAATACGAAACCTCTTAATACGGTTCAACACCAATTATTTCTGATAATTTTAAAATCATATTTTAAAATAGTATGCTTTTATATTTATAAATATTTTACGAGTATATCAAAGTATTTATCTTCAAATTTGTCTCTTTTTAAAACGTCAATTACTGTGACTTTTTCGTTGTTTTTAACATTTATATCTGCGCCTGCGATTAATAACAATTTAAATGCTTCATAAAAATTATTTTTTATAGCATAAATTAATGGTGTATAAGTGTCGTTAGATTTACCGTTAATATCACAACCAGCTTTTATAAGAAGTTTACATATATCAATGTTTCTTATCGATATAGCCGTTAACAAAATACTGTCATAATTTAGATCAGCTTCATTAACAAACGCCCCAGCTTCTATGAGAAGTTTACACGCATCTGATTTGTTTTGATTTACAGCATTCACGAGAGGTGTATATAATCCATCAACTAAAGTATGCTCAACCCTATTAATAACATTATTGGTATGGTCAATAGATGCTTTATATTTTATTAAAAGTTGTATAGCTTTCAAATTATTAAAATCAATTGCGAATTTTAAAGGACATTTACCAGAATAATCAGTGTAGTCTGGGTTTGTCTTTTTTTCTAACAAATATTCAATAATTTCAGTATGCTCGTATTTGATAGCTAAATGTAATGGTATGTAACCTGTTTGAGG
>Ga0209223_10001734_pt1 | contig 23235 bp, 27 predicted proteins | sample COG_06_FD_184750 | JGI IMG/M metagenome (GOLD analysis project Ga0209223, IMG submission 184750) | Pelagic Microbial community sample from North Sea - COGITO 998_met_06 (SPAdes) (version 2) | ecosystem: Environmental > Aquatic > Marine > Neritic zone/Coastal water | place: Helgoland, sampling...
CTTTAGGCGCAAAAGCAACGTATGTTTCTAATAATCTTTCAAACTTTAAAAAAGGTTTTTCAAAAAAAACTATTTGGTCCACTTCATTTAGTTTTAAGTTGGCATATTTTAAAACAAATTCTATTGCATTGTGTGGGTACCCTGGGTCATGTTTTTTTCTCGTAAATCTTTCTTCCTGAGCAGCAGCAATTATTTTTCCATTAATTAAAATACTGGCAGCGCTGTCATGATAAAATGCGGATATTCCTAGTATAGAACTCACTTTAAAAAATTGTATAAATAAATGGAGCTACTGCAGAACCTTGAGTCAGAACTATTAATCCACCAAATAAAACAAGTACGATAACAATGGGAATAAGCCAATATTTTTTTCTAACTCTCAAAAATTCCCAAAATTCTTTTATAAAACTCATATTAGAATTGATTTTTCATTTTACTTTTTGGACCGTCTTTTTCAATCCAATAAGACTTAATTTTTTTATTATATTTCAAACTCAGTAAATCTCTTCTTAATAATCTCATTATTAAACCTATTGGTGTTACTACTGCAAAAAATATTAAAGCCATTATAATCGGTGAAATTATTCTACCTAATGATATACCAAATTTAAACCATAGCCTATTTAAAGGAGTTAATATTTTTGAGTTTATTAAACCTAAAATTAGGAAAATTATAGATGTTACTAAAGACCATTTTATAATGTCGCTATCGTGGGTTAAAGGATAGAAAGATATTACAAGAAATACAACAAAAAAAACGATACCAAAATTTCTATTTGAAGGTAATTTTGGTAAATTAGTCATAAAATAATTAAATTAATTTTTCTTTAATATCAAAGACGTCCATTAATTCATTCCATTCTCTTTTTAATAATCCAGAAATTTCCATTTTAATACTCTCACCTTTGATTAATTTTTATATAACTGATTTACCTTTTGAAGTAGGTTAATCATAATTGTTTAAAATAAAAAGTAAATAGGATTATAATTTTTAATTTAAATCTATTACTCCAATAGATGCAGTATTTTCCATAAATAAATATAATTGATTATCTTTAAATTCTAGGTCTCTAATTCTTTCAAAAACTTTTACTTGCTTATGATTAATTATTTGTCTTTTTTTCATTTAACTCAAAAAAAAATAGAGATTTATCTCCAGCCCTTTTTTCAGGGTTGTGCTCTCTTCCCCTACCAAAAGGACCACCCATAGAGCCATGAACATATTTATTTTTTCCAATTTTGACAATATTTGAAATACCAACTGATGGATCATATACCTTTAATGGTTCTATAAAACCATATTCATTGTGGGATTTATAAAGTGGATATTTTTCATATTTTTTTTTATTATATATATTAGTTTTGCCACCATAATGTTCGCCGTAAGATGAAATTGCCCATCCATAATTTGGAATTTTATTTTGACTCATTTCATTAAGATCAATTAAATTAATTTCATCTCCCCCTCGTGGCCCATGTTCAGTTTCTAACAAAATATTATTTTCTTTATCAAAAAGTAAACCTTGAGGATTTCTATGACCCATAGAAACCAGTTCATAATCACTATTATCAATATTAATCTTAATTATTTTACCATTTACACTGTTTTTATTTTGAGCAAGATGTCTTGATACAAAGTCACCAATTGATAATAATATGTGATTATCATCAAAGGAAACAATTCTACCTCCTGACTGTCCGCCAGAAAATTCCTTATCAATATTATCTGTTGAATGAACACAATTTTTGGGCGAAAAAAATTTTGTAAATTTTATATTTTCATAATTCATATCACCAAAGATAACACCTATATTCCAACAATCGTCTTTAATTTCTTCTGTGTATGATATAAAAATCTTATTTTTAAAAATAAATAAATCTTTTAAAGAAAAATTCTTATCTTTCTCAAATTGGCTTAATCCAATATAGTCGTTAATATTATTTTTAATTTTTTTAAAGTTTACTTTGTCGTCAGTATTGACTTTTTTATATGCTAACATGCCACGAGAGGATATAATTACTAAATTATCTTCATAAAAACTAATGTGCCCACTTCCTGGAGAATATTGATTTATTCCAGCGTAAAATCCTGTTTTTAATAAATATTTTTTTAACGTTAAATTGTTTGATAAAGTAATGACAGTCTCCTCAATTGTAATATCACCATCAATTTGTGCTTCCAATATTTCTGCTTTTAGATTTGACACTTTCTGATCAGATATTATTTATTCCTGCAAAGATAATCTATACTGCAGTGAAGATATTTCTTTTGACTGTTGCGCTATAAATTTATAGGGAAACAAGTATTTCTTTATAAGATATCTTTGATCATTATTTGGAAATTTAATATTTCTAAATTTATTATTTCCAATGTTAAAGTTTATAATAAAATAACTGCTTATAATAATTACAGTTATTATAATTGTTAATAATTTATTTTTTTTCATTAATTTAAATTTTATGTCAGATTTTGTTTTTTTAATTACCGTAACAAAAAAGCACACATAGTCTATATTATAATTTTTTTCTAATTTAAAATTTTTATATTATTATGTCGCCCACCTTAAAGAGAAGTGTTTTAAAGTTGAAATATCACAATTTTAAAAAAAATTGTTCAATCTTGTGTAATTTTGAGGATAGGTTTTTACAAAAAAAAGAAATAAAAAATAACTTTTTGAAATTGACATAAGTACTATTATATTTTAGTATTTTTTATCACGATTGCCTAAATTTTATCTAAAACAGAATTAACAATTCTTAGATCATCTAAGTCATCAATTTCAAAACCACATTCTTTTTTTTGAGTGTATGTACCAATTTTTCCAAACAATCTTTTTTTATGTTTAAAAAATTTTTTACACGAAAAAATATAAAATGACCCGTTTTCTACTAATTCTTGGGAGATTAATTGCCTCCTTGGTCTAGGTGTATTTAGATTATAATTGGGAACTAATTTTTTACCCAAAACTTTCCATCTAAAAAAAACTCCATTCACTGATGAGGAAAAAAGAGAATCATTTTTTTCTATTAAAAATTTATTAAAAGCATTTGCTAAGTCTTTTTTATATCTTATGGGAGAAGTTGCTTGTAGTGCAATTGCATAATCTGCTTTAAATTTTTTTTTAATATAGTGCAATGAGTGCAACCATCCATCCTCAGAGCTACTTTTATCAGATGACAGAACTTTTGGCCTTTTAATAATGTTAGCTCCAAATTTTTTTGACAGCTTTAGTATTTTATCACTATCTGAACTTACCCAAACTTTATCGATATTTTTACATTCTAGAGCAGATTTTATAGACCAGTAGATGAGAGGTTTTTTTTTAACTAAGATCAAGTTTTTATTTTTAATTCCCTTTGACCCTCCTCTTGCAAGAATTATTGCATGTACATTTTTTTTTAACATAAATAAATAGTTTCTATTTAAATTCTTTTAAGGTATTTATATCAGAATGATAAAAAAACCATATCTAATCGCTGAGATTGGCATCAATCATAATGGAGATGTTAAAATTGCTAAACAACTAATCGATTTAGCAAAAAAAGCAAACTTTGATGCTGTAAAATTTCAAAAAAGAGATATTGAAACAGTATATTCTAAAGAAATTTTAGACGCTTTTAGAGAAAGTCCTTGGGGAAATACTCAGAGAGAACAAAAATTTGGTCTAGAATTTAGCAAAAAAGAATATGATGAAATAGACGCCTATTGTAAATTAATGAAAATTGATTGGTTTGCTTCAGCTTGGGATTTAAACAGTCTTAAATTTTTAGAAAATTATAAGCTTAAATTTAACAAGATCGCATCAGCTATGATTATAGATAAAGCATTTTTGAAAGAAGTAGCTAATCAAAAAAAACACACTTTTATTTCAACAGGGATGTCAACCTTGAATGATATTGATCAAGCAGTTGAAATTTTTAAAAATGAAAAGTGTAGTTTTGAGTTAATGCACTGTGTATCAACTTATCCAATGAAAAGTGAAGATGCTAATTTATTAACAATCAATTCCTTGAAAAATAGATACAATTGTAACGTTGGTTACAGCGGTCATGAAAATGGCGTTGCAGTTTCATTGGCTGCATTTTCACTAAATATAAGTTCGTTAGAAAGACATATTACATTAGATAGGACAATGTATGGAAGTGATCAAGCTGCTTCTCTTGAGTTTAAAGGAATGAAGAACTTGACAGATTCAATATTTAAAATGTTAAAGGCTTATGGATCTGAAAAAATAGGATATATTACAGACGAAGAAAAGCTTATTGCTAAAAAATTAAGAGCACATATTAAAATATAGAAAATTGAAAAAAAAAAATAATTTAAAAACTGAGATTGATGATCATCTAAAAGTAATTAGTCTTTTAGAAAAACAACATAAAATAATTCATAATATAATAAAAATGATAACTTCAAAATTACGAAACGGTGGTAAATTAATGTTTTGTGGAAATGGTGGATCTGCTGCAGATGCTCAACATCTTGTTGCGGAACTTTTAATTAGGTTAAAGCCAAAGAATAACAGAAGACCTATTCCAGCTATAAGCCTCGCAACTGACACCTCAACATTAACCGCTTGCGGAAATGATTATGATTTTGAAAGCGTATTTAGTAGAAGTTTTGAGGGATTAGCAAATAAAAAAGATGTTTTGATTGCTATATCTACATCTGGTAATTCAAAAAATATTTTGAAAGTTTTAAAAATTTCTAAAAAAAAAAATATTTTGTCTATTGCGCTATTAGGTAATAGTGGTGGAAAAGCAGTAAAAAATTGTAATTATTCTGTAATTGTTGACAGTAAAAATACAGCTAGAATTCAGGAAGCTCACATTTTTTTAGGTCACTATATTTTAGATAAAGTTGAAGAGGCTTTAATTTATAGAAATAGATAATTATTGTGAATTTATTTGACAGATTAAATAATGAGATAAAAAAAAAGAGATGCACTCTTCTTGGCGTTGGGCCGATGACAAAAAATGTAGTAGATGCATCAATTAATATTGCAAACAAATCTAATTTCCCATTAATCTTAATTGCAAGTAGAAGACAGATTGAATGTAATAAAAATGGCTCAGGGTATGTAGAAAATTGGGATACAGAAACCTTTTCAGAATATGTAAAATCTAAAACTAAAAACGACAACCTTATTTTAGCAAGAGACCACGGAGGCCCTTGGCAAGGTAATTTTGATAAAGAAAAAAATTATAAAATTAAAGATGCGATGAATGCTGCCAAGGTTTCTTTTATGAAAGATATTGATTGTGGTTTTAAAATAATCCACATAGACCCTAGTATTGATCTACATAAAAAATTAAATCAAGATGAAATTCTTAACAGAGTTTTTGAATTGTATGAATTTTGTTGTGATTATTCTAAAAAAAAAAATAAAGAGGTTTTATTTGAAATTGGAACAGAGGAACAATCTGGAACAACTACTTCAGACTATGATTTAGAATATACATTAGACCAGATGAAAAACTTTTGTGACAAAAAAAAATTACCTTTTCCTTCTTTCGTAGTAATACAAGCGGGAACTAAAGTACTTGAGACAGAAAATGTTGGTACTTTTGAACTACCATATAGAATAGACAATGAAATACCTGTCGAAATTCAGTTATTAAAATCAATAGATATTTGTAATAAATATAATATTCTCATGAAGGAGCACAATACTGATTATCTGACCACGGATTCTTTAAATTGGCACCCTAAACTTGGAATACATTCAGCAAATGTTGCTCCAGAATTTGGTGTTGCAGAAACAAGAGAAATCATAAAATTATTTGAAAAAATGAATATGAATGATGAGAAACAAAAATTTCTTAAAATTTCATATAATTCATTAAAGTGGAAGAAATGGTTAAAAAAAAACTCAAAAACAAGTTTTTTGGAAAAATCAATAATATCTGGTCATTATATTTTAGCAAAAAAGGAGACTAAAGAATTGTTAAAAAATTTAGAAGAAAAAATGAGATTTAAAAAACTTAATTTAAATAAGATTTTACAAAAAAAGATATCTGAAACCATATTTAGATATATATCAAGTTTTAGACTTAAATAGATGGAAAAGTTAGCTACAATAATTATAAATAGAAATTTACCATTGGTCACAAATACCATGTTTAACACAATTAAAAAATATAACAAAAATTATACAGATATTTTTGTTGTTGAGGCAGGTTCAAAAAAAAAGAATTTATCAAAAATTTCGACATGGCATGCAAACTGGCCAAAAGCAAGAAAAGAGGGTTTGAGATATGGAAGAGGTGCTAATTATGCATTATCCAATCTATACAAAGAAGACAAATTCAAAAATTATAAAGGATTTATTATTACTACGAATGATATTTTTTTTGAAAAAAAACCGTTTGTAAAAAAAATTCTTAAAATTTTCAAAAATCATCCACGCCTTGGTATTTTATCGATGAGTTCTTCTAAGTGGGGTGAAAATCAATTACTAAAAAAACATAAAACTAAATATTTTTGGCATATTGATAAAAAAGTATTTGTTTTTAGAAGAGAGTTTATAGAAGATATAATGAATTTAAGTTCTCCTGGTTATTTAAACTTTTTACTTGATGGAAAAAATTTTAGAGGGTTAGGGACAGAGAGTGAGATTGTAGCAAAAGCTTATTTAAATGGTTGGGCAGCCGGTATTACGAGCGAGGTTAAAGCAGAAAAAATATCTAAGTTTTATAAAAAATATGAAAATAAAATTGCCACAGAAAACGCTGATATTTATAATAAAAAATTGACTCAAGAAGGGTTTAATTGGATGAAAAACAAATATGGATTTAAGAGTAAGTGGGCAATGACCCTATATGTAAAAAATTTGTATGAAAATTTTTTTATACAAAATCCAGAATTTATAGATTACAAATTATAACAATATGATTATAAAAAAACCTTGGGGACATGAAGAATTAATAGAAATTAATAAGAGGTTTATGTTCAAAAAACTTTTTATGAAAAAAGGTCATCAATGTTCTTTACAATATCATAATAAAAAAAAAGAGTCTGTTTATGTACTCTCAGGCAAACTTCAAGTTACAGTAATAAAAAATAAAAAAAGAAGAGTAAAAATATTAACTAAAGGTCAAAATATTCTTATAAAACCCAAAGAGATTCACAGAATGAAAGCCAAAAGCAATTGTTTTTATCTTGAAGCAAGCACCCCTGAAATTAAAGATGTTGTAAGATTAAAAGACGATTATAAGAGAATATAATCGTAATGAAAATATTCATACCAACTGCTGGTATAGGTCAAAGATTAAAAAATTTGACAACTACTCTTAATAAATCCCTAATTACAGTAGGCTCTAAACCTGCTATTTCACATATTATTGATATGTTTCCTAACAATTCTGAATTTGTAATTGCGATAGGTTTTCAAGGTGAGAAGGTCAGAGATTATTTAAAATTAGTTTATCCCCAAAAAAAAATAAAATTTGTTAAAATAAAAAAATTTCAAGGATCAGGATCTGGATTGACGAGGACATTATTTGAATCAAAAAAATACTTACAAGAACCATTTTATTTTATTTCTTGTGATACAATAATTAAAGGCAAGATACCCAAAAGTAATAATAATTGGATTGGTGTTTCAAGATCCAGGCCTAGTAAAAGTTACAGAAGGGTTTCTATAAAAAAAAATAATGTACTTCAAATATTTAATAAAAATCAAAAAATAAACCTAAATCAAAAAAATTATATAGGTTTTTCATTTATTAAAGATTACCAAAATTTTTGGGAGCAATTTAAAAATTTGAATAAAAAAACTTTAGAGTTAGGAGAAATTATAGGAATGCAAGCTCTGATAGAAAATAAATTAAAGGCTTATAGTTTTGATTGGTATGATACTGGAAATTTGAGTTCATTAGAAAAAACTAGAAAATCTTTTAAAGATAAAGAATTTAATATTTTAGAAAAAGAAAATGAGGCCATATGGTTTCTAAATAATAGTCTAGTTGTAAAATATTCTGATTCTGAAAAATTTATTAAGAAAAGAGTTTTAAGGCAAAAAATTTTAAAAAAATTTACTCCAAAAATTATACATACAAAGAAAAATTTTTATACTTATAAAAAAATTAAAGGTAAAATTTTATCCAAATGTATTAATCCTGTTTTATTTGTAAAATTATTAAAATATTTAGAAAAATTTTGGTTCCCTAGAGTGGTAGATAAAAAAAAATTTGAAAAAAATTGTTATAAATTTTACAAAAATAAAACTTTAGAAAGAGTCAGTTTATTTTTAAAAAATAATAGAAAGTACGACAAAATAGAAAAAATCAATAATATTAAAATTCCAAAAATTTCCACTATTTTGAATAATATTGAATGGAAAAAACTTTCAAGAGGAATAAGTGTTAATTTTCATGGTGACCTTCACTTTGAAAATATTATTTTTTCTAAAAATAAATTTGTTTTATTAGACTGGAGGCAAGATTTTAATGAAAACTTAAAGGTAGGTGATTTGTACTATGAATTAGCAAAAATTATGCATGGTATCATTGTCTCACACGAAAGGGTATTAAGACAACAATTTAAAATTAAACAATTAAATAAACAAAGTTATGTTGATATTTATATATCATCAAATTATAAAAAAATTTTGAAACTTTTTGAAAAATGGATAATTAAAAAAAAATTATCACTAGAAAAAGTCAGAATATTAACAGGAATAATTTTTTTAAATATTGCTCCATTGCATCACTATCCGTACAATATTTTCTTATTTAAATTAGGAAAATTGTTAACTTTTAATTCAAAAAATTTTGAAATAATAAAAAAATGGTAGAATAAAAATATTTAAGTATATTAATTTTATGAAAGCAAAGTATGAAAATTTTATTATCGATGTTGATGGAGTTTTAAGTACTGGTCAATTTTTATATGACGTTAATGGAAAACGTTTTAAAATTTTTGGACCTGATGATAATGATGCCTTAAAGCTTTTAAAAAATTTTTTAAAAATTAATTTTGTCACTAGTGATAAGAGGGGATTTAATATTTCAAAAAAAAGAGTAGAAGATATGGGTTTTAAATTAAAATACGTAAAATCAGTTGAAAGAGCTAATTGGATAAAAAAAAATTATAAATTACAAAGAACTATTTACATGGGTGATGGAATTTTTGATTTTTTGGTATTTAAACAAGTTGGATATTCAATTTGTCCGAGTAATGCAGATTTTAATTGTAAAAGAAATGCAGATTTTGTAACAAAAAATAAATCTGGAGAAAGAGCTTTGTCTGAAGCATGTTTATATATAATCTCAAAATTATTTAAAAAAAATTTTTTAGATCTAATTTAAATGAAAAATATAAATAAAAAAAAAATCATTCAAAAATTAAATACTGATGGTTTAGTAGTAATTCCAAAGTTATTTTCAAAACAATTTTGCAAATTTATCGTTGAATATTTGAATAATAAAAATTCAAAAATAAATCTACCTTTTTCAAAAGTTCCGTGGGGTTATGGAAATTTGATAAATGACAATAACTTCAAAAAGTTTTCAAACAATAAATTAATTAATTCTATATGTACTGAATTTTTATTAAATGATTATGAATTTAATCATTTAATGGTTCACAATAAAGCACCATGGATTGGAGCTGGAATAGAGTGGCACCAGGAAGTATTTAATATAAATTCATATGCGCCTGGATATAAAGCCAAAGATTGGAAAAATTTTTTACAAATTTATGTTCCATTAGAAAAACAAGATTTGGAAAATGGTTGTCTTAAATTTATTCCAAAATCTCATAAGTTTGGCCTTTTAAAGCACGAAGATATGGTTGGTGATAATTTTACTCATAAGAGAAGAGTTCCTTTTGATATTATGAAAAAAATTTATGGTAAAAATGGTATTGTAAATTGTATTTTAAACCCAGGAGATGTGATAATTTTCAATCATTTGATTGTTCATGGGTCTGCAACAAATGCAGGCCCAAGATCTAGAAAAGCAATTGTCCTTCAGGCAAGGTCAAAAATTAAAGAAAAAAATATGAAAATTTTTGATAAAGAAACTAAATACAGGAAAAAGTTTGTTAAAAATTCTTTAACAAAAATAATATCAAATTTGAGAAAAAAAAATCTCTATTCTGACATGAAAAGAAAGAAAAGCTGATCTAATATCCTTATTTATGAAAAAAATAAGAATTTATGATTTAAAATTTGATAAATCCTATGAAAATAAATTTATATCAGGATCAAAACAAATTTTAAAAGAGGGCTTCCTTGCAAATCACACTTATGTAAGAAAATTAGAAAAAAAATTGCAAGAATTATTTAATGTCAAACATTGTTTGTTGTCTACAAGTGGTACCTCAGCTCTTGAATTAATATTTAGATCTTTAAAAATAAAAAATAAAAAAGTTCTAGTTGGTAACAATACTTTTATAGCCACAGCAACTGCAATAATGAATGCAGGAGGAATACCAATTCCTGTAGATATTGAAAATGAATATTATAGCCTTTGTCCAATTGAATTAGAAAAAAAAATTAAAAAATACAAAAAAAAGATAGGAGCCGTAGTAATGATTCATATAGGGGGCCTAATATCTCCAAAAATTTATAGAATAAGAAATATTTGCAAAAAAAATAAAATATCACTTATAGAAGATGCGGCACAATCTTTTGGATCAACTTTAAATAAAAAGTTTTCGGGTACTTTTGGTTTAGCAGGTGCTTTTAGTTTTCAAACAACAAAGCCTTTTACAACGGGAGAGGGTGGCTGCTTAATTACAAACAGCACTAAACTTTATAATGATGCAAAAAGTTTAAGGCAGTTTGGTTTTGAGTATAAAAATAATATTCAGCACAATAATCTTGGAAATAACTTTAAAGTTTCAGAATTTGTTGCATTAGCAGGTCTTTGCGAATTAGATAGAATAAAAAAGAGAATAAAAAAGAGACAAACATTGGCAGCACAATATCAAAAAAGACTTTTTAATAGTCCCTGGAAAACATTAAAACCTGCTAAAAATTCAGTATCTACATATTATAAACAAATAGTAATTAGTCCAATAAACAGAAATTTTTTAATCAAAAAATTTAAAGAAAAAAATATTGCTATGACTGGAGGTGTTTATTATCTTCCATTAAGTAAACAAAAGATTATAAAAAAGTTTTTAGACAAAAAAGATAAATTTAAAGTATCAAATTTTTTTTGTGACAAACATTTTTGTCCGCCATGTTATCCAGAATTATCAGTAAAGGATGTTAATTATATATGCGATTTTCTATTAAAAATTAAAAATTATTAAATTCTAGAGTAAATTTTCCCAGTTCTTTTAATTATTTCTTTTTTATAAAATCTATCTTTATATATATATCCCATATACTTTTTATGATTTTTACAAACTATTCCTGACAAGTTAAGAAAATTAGATAACATCATTTCACCAGGGAAGAAATGTTTTTTAATTCCACCTTCTTTAAATTTATCATTTTTTTTATAGATATAAGAATTAATTTCATTAATATTTTTTTTAATTAATCTTTGCATTTTAAATGCATCAATCTTTCTTGTTAGTTGTTTACCAAATACTTTTGATGGATATTTCAGCCAATTAAATCTAATTGATCCTACATCAGATTTAATTATTTGATATGGATTTGTAGGTATATATTTTATGTTATGATAATTGTTCAAATATAACCATTTAGCAAATTCATAAAAATTTTGAAGAATTAAAAAAAACTCTCTTCTCCCACTATAAGCAACGTCAGTCATCCAAACAAATAAACAATTTTCATTTGCTTCTCGTCTCATGTTCAGCAGGTCTTTTGGATTATAAAAATATATATCAGTTCTTATCTTTAGAAAATATTTGAAATATAAATTATTCTTTTTTTCATATTTATAGACTTCATCTATTGCACATTTTAATTTAAAAAATTGCATTAGAGCTGGATGAGGAACATTGTTAGCTTCAGCTTGATAAATAGAATTTTCAATCACTGTGATTTTGATATTTTTATGCTTAATTTTTTTAATTAAATCTTTGTCAATATTATCTGTAACAATAAAGACTATAGATTTTTCTGCTAAAGAATAAATTAATTTTGATGATTGTTCCCAATTTCTTAATCTTCCCGGTATTAAAATTGCAGTCTCAATTTTTTTAGTTTTAGATTTTTTTATTTGCTTGTTATAAACTTTCTTGCCTATAATATCATTCCACTCAAGCTCATTTAGGTATTTTCTTATATGATCGTTCTCAAATATACGTTCATAAATTTCTTTTTTATTAGAAAATAAAAGCCTAATTAAATATACAAAAATAAATATTTTTGATCTTAACTTTGTTAAAAAAATCATTTTAAGTTTTATATTTTTTATTTAAATTTTTTAGATAAAGGTATAATTTTTTACCAACATATGCTTTATTTTTTACTTTGATTTTATTTATTTTCAAATAGCTATTTTTACATTTTATTACAACGTAATAGCTATTTTTTTTTGAAAATCACTTTTTTTACCTAAATAAAATATATTACTATCAAGAATATAAACTTGATGCTTTAATTTTCTTAATTTTGAGGTTAGATGAGAACCAATAAATCCACTTCCTCCTGAAATTAGAATTTTTGCCATAAAAAAATTTTAAGAGTATTATTTATATAAATAGCACTTATAATATTAAAAATGTTAATGAAAAGGTTTTTCTCTCCTAAGAAAAAAAAAAGTATATTATTCCGTGGTAAAGATAAGCTATTTAAGTCTGAAACAGCAAATATAAACTGTTACTTTGAATACGGAGTAGGTGCATCTACTTTATGGATTCTTGAAAATACTAATGCAAAAATAGTAGCAGTTGACAGCGACAAAAGATGGATAAAAAACATTAAAAGTTTACTTTCTAAAAAAAATTTTTCAAGAATTAAATTCTTATACTGCAACATAGGTCCAATAAAATCATGGGGATACCCAGTAAATTATAAAAAATACAAGAACTTTAAATTTTATCCAAATTTAATTTGGAATTATAAAAAACTAAAACCTAATGTAGTTTTAATAGATGGAAGGTTTAGAGTGGCATCTTTTTTAACAACTTTAAAAGAGTCAAGACATGGAACGAAAATTATTTTTGATGACTATAAAAGTAGACCACAATATCATGTTGTCGAAAAAATTATAAAACCCAAAAAAAAGTATTTTGATCAGGCTTTATTTGTTGTCCCAGAAAAAAAAAAAATGAATATAAAGAAAATAAACAACTTAATTAAATTATTTGAATTTACTTTAGATTAAAATGAAAAATAATATTGCCCCCCTGGTAATTTTTTCCTTTAATAGACCAAATAAGATTAAAAAATTATTTAAAAGTCTTAAAAAAAATAGATTATCAAAATTTTCAAAAATTTATATTTTTCAAGATAATTTTAAACTTAAAAAAGATAAGAAAAATATAGAACAAAATGTTCAATTTTTTAATTCTCTAAAAGGATTTAAAAAAGTTAAATTCATTTTAAGAAAAAAAAATTATGGTTTTTATAAAAATTTTTATGGTGGTTTAAATTATTTTTTCAAATATGAAAAAAGAGGAATAATATTAGAAGATGACCTGATAGTCTCAAAATTTTTTCTAAATTATATGAATATGGCATTAAATAAATATGAGGCAAATAAGAATGTTTGGCATATTTCAGGTTGGAATTATGATATTAAAATTCAAAATAAATATGACGCTTATTTTGGAAAACATATTTCTTCCTGGGGTTGGGCTACTTGGAGAGATAGATTTGTAAAATATGAAAAAAAACCACAGAAATTATCCAAATGGACAAATAAACAAATTAAAAAATTTAATTTAAATAATTCTTATAATTTTTATTCACAAATTCTTAGAAACTGCTCTGGTGCCATAGATACATTTGCAATTTTTTGGTATGCGACAATATTTAAAAAAAATGGATTTACTCTTTTTCCAAAAAAATCATTAGTGTTAAATAATGGCATCGGAAAAAACGCAACACACACAAAAAAACCAGGCATTTTCATAAATCAAAAGATATCACAAAAAAAGTCTTTTATTTTTCCCGACGAAGTTACCGAAGATTTGATAATTTCTAAAAAGATTGAAAATTATTTTAAAAAAAAAAAAATAAAAAATTATTTTTTAAGAATTTTAAGGTTTTTTAATTGAGATCTTATGTCTGAAAGTGTATAAATTTCAAAATTTACATCTTTATTATTTTTTACAATTTCAAGAAAAACGCTTATATATTTGAAGCTCGAATTAGTAAGTATTAGCTCATCTTTTTTTGACATATTTTCTCTTAAAGGTTTATTGAAATAGTTGGTCTGATAAAAATCTAAACCAAAAATTTTTATTTTTTTGGGTTTAAGTGATAATGCTAGTAAAATTGAAGCTAACCCTGTATTAAATGCAAATTTTTTTTTTATCTTATTTCTTATATAGTTCATTTTTTGACTAACTTCAGGGGGTAAATATTTCACATCATTGCTTATTCTATCTAATTTTTTAACAGACCTTACTTCATAAATATTTCTTGTTGAGCCAAGATTTTTTTTTTTACCAAATCTTTGTATGTAAACAGCTGCAATTTTGCTATCAATTAAATTATTTAAATTTAATACTGGCTCCGAAGCATTTGCAAAGATGATTATTGGTTTAGATTTAATAAACTTATATTCCTTACACTGGGCAAAGTCATTTCCCTTAAAATTACATAGAATTGATAAAAAATTGTCGTTTTTTTTAAACTTTAGTTTTTTTTTGGATAATAATTTAGTACTTTCACCTTTACATAATATAACTATGTTTTCATAATTATTTAATTTTATATTACTAATAAATCTTGAAAAAAAGATATACAGAACTTTGGATGATAAAGAAATTAAACTTCTTTTTAATTTAATAAATGACATATTGAAACATATGATAAAAATCTACAAAAACTTATTCTCATTACTAGATGATAAACAAAAAAAAGCAATTATCATTCTACAAATATTTAATATTATTTTATCAATTATAGAGGTTGTCTCGCTAGCTTTAGTCGCTTTATTTATCTCTTCAATTAATGATATTGAAAAAATTACAAATAATCAATTTTTTTTGAAGTTAGTTGATTTTTTAAATTTAAATTCAATCTTATATAGTTCAAATTTAATTACTTTATTAGGGGTAGTAACATTTTTATCTTATTTAATAACAACCATAGTGTCACTACTCATTAATATAAACTCAAACAAAACTGGTCAACAAATAGCTCATAGTTTTACATTTTCTTTATACAATTATTTTATTTCAAAAAATTGGAAATTTTTTTCTAAAATGAATATCTCAGAAATAAATAGAAATTTATTCTCAGATCTATCAGTGGTAAATAATTATTTGGTAATCCCTTCTGTAAATTTGTTAAGTAAGATATTTACAAGTTTAGCTATTCTACTTACTGTAATTTTTATTAATCCCTTTATTGCAATTGTTGGATCAATATTTTTTATTTTTTTTTATGGCATTACTATCTTTTTAATTAAAAAAATTACAAAGAAAAATGCAAAATTTCTTTCTGAAACAAGATATCAACAATTTAAACTTATCAATAATACTTTTTTTGGATTTAAAGAAGTAATATTTTTTAATCTTAAAAAAAGTTATAAAGATTTGTTTAATCACAATTCTGTATCTTTAGTAAAACCGGAGGCAACAATGGTTTCTCTTCAGAGCATACCAAGAATAGTGATAGAATTTTTAACTTATTCTTTTATAATTTTTTTAATTTTATTTTTTATTGTTTTAGAAAAAAATAATAGCACAATCATACTTGGATCTATCGCCATATATGCATTTGCTGGATTAAAATTATTACCAGCTTTTCAACAAATTTATATAACAATACTACGTGTAAAAAGTGCAACACATGCTTATAATGTGGTTATTAATAAACTTAAAAAAAGTAGAAAAAAAACAGTTAAATCTATAATTTTTGATAAGTTAGAATTACCCTTTGAGAATATTAGACTTAAAAATATAAGTTTTGGTTATGGAAGCAAAAACTATTTAAAAAATATTAATCTTGATATAAAAAAAAATCAGATTATTGGATTTGCTGGATATACTGCAAGTGGAAAAACTACGCTAGTTGATTTAATTTCAGGGTTAATTTATCCAAGATCAGGAACATTTCTTATTGATAAAAAAAAGCTAGATCAAAAAGACATAATTAAATGGAGAAATAATTTTTCGATTGTACCTCAGAATCCACATATCCTAAACGAATCTTTGATAGAAAACATAACTTTTTCTAAAATTTTAAAAGCAAAAGTTGACCATAATAGGCTTGAAGAGAGTCTAAAAATTTCAAGATTAGAAAAATTTATTGCTAAATTACCCAACGGCATTCATACAACAATTAATGAAAGAGGGTTAAATATCTCCGGTGGTGAAAAACAACGAATTGTAATTGCTAGAGCTATTTATTTTAACAAAAATATAATAGTTTTTGATGAAGCAACAAATTCTTTAGACACTAAAACAGAATTAGAAATAATAGATATGTTAAAAAATATTTCAAATAAAAAAACAGTTATAATGATAGCCCACAGAATTAATACACTTAAGATATGTGATAAAATTTTTCTTCTTGATAAAGGAAAAATCATAAAGCAAGGGTCTTATACATATTTAAATAAAAACTCTAATTATTTTAAAAAACTAAATAAGTGAAAAAAATAGTAATACTGCAAGATAATATTTCGTCTGAAGGAGGGTATAAAGCAGGATATCTGCTTAATAAATTATTAAATAATAAAAATATAACTAGTCAAATTATTACTCTTGATAAAAATTTTAACTTCCTTCAAAAAGTTTTTTTTTCAACTTATAGATTAATTAATTATATATTAACAAAATTATTTTTTGATTCAAACATAACATCTACATTTCCTCAAATTTTTAATTTTAATAAAATAGTTAACAAGATAGATGCCGAAACTATAATAATTTCTTATGCAAACAGAATAATCAATTTTAGGAAATTAAAAGATATAGAAAACAAGAAAATTATTTTATTTATCCATGATCAATGGCTTTTAAATGGTTTTAGACATTTTGATTTAAAACTTAAAAAAAAAAATGATTTAAAAAAAAAAATAAGAGATTTTTTTGAAAAGAATTATGTGAAGAGTAATATAAAATCCCTAAGTCACAATAAAGATGTTAAAATCTTTGCTTCAACCAAGTGGCTTTCACAAGAGTTAAAAAAAAATTTTATAATTAAGAAAAAAATTGATTATTTACATAATTTTGTAGACTATAATTTTTGGAAAAAAAATGACAATATTGATTATAAGAAAAAATTAAATCTTAAAAATGAAAGTTTTAACATTTTATTTGTTGCAAAATATGGGTTAGAAAATTTCAGAAAAGGAGGAGATTTAATATTAAAAATTAATGAAATAGCAAAAGAAAATAAGAATATTAATTTTATTTTACTTGGACAGTATAAAAAACTGAATTATAAAAATATTTATAATTTTTCTACAAGAAATCAAATAAAGGTTAGAGATATATTCTGTTCTTGTGATATTAACTTAACGCTATCAAGATCAGACAACATGCCTTATTCAATTCTTGAAACCATGTCTTGTGGATTGCCAAATATATCAATGAATGTTGGTGGTATTTCAGAAATAATCGATCATAAAAAAAATGGATGGCTTCTAAATGATAATAATATCGAAGATATCTTAAAAGCTATAAATTGGATAAAAGATAAAAGGAATTATAAAAAATTATCTAATAATTCACGTGTTAAAATTGTAAAAAAATTCAGTTTTGATAATGCATATAGAGAATTAAATAATAAAAATTTCATTAGATAGCCTAAAATTTTTTATTAACTTATTTTAGCTTTATGTATGTAATCCAATTATATGAGTCTGCTTCTTCGTAGATTTTAGGATATTTTTTTTTGAGACTTCTATTAAATAAAGGTTTTTTTGTTTTGTACAAACCCCATGAGTCCCCCCATCTAGTTTTGTTTTTTTTAAAAACTGGAGGAAACGTATAATAGCTTTTTAAAATTTTTTTTAAGTTAGCTTTATCAACATCATTCTTTTTCACGTTATTCAGTCCCCAATTATATAAATCTTTATGATCATAGTAGTTTGGATTTTTTTCTTTTTTTATTAGATAAGTTGCAATTTTATAAATTGCAAAAAAAATATTTTTATAACTAAGATATTTTCCACTTGATCCAGATCCATTTAAGGCATGATTAAAAGTATAAAAATCACCTTTACCAGGTGGATAATTATCTTCAAAAATAATATGTTTGAAACCAAAGAAATAAGCTTGTTGTAATCTTTGATAAAAATCCTGATGATCATCAAAAAACACTAAAGAATCTCTTGGAATTTCTGAAAAATCTTGATTACTAAAATCAAGATTTGAATATTTAGTATTAACCCTACTTGAAATGTATTCTCTTGTATCAAGTTTTATATCAATAGATAAAAGTTTTGTTCTTGGAAGTGTTTTTTCAATTAGCCAAGTAGACTGACCTTTATAAATACCACTTTCTACTATAAATTTAGGTTTTATCTTTTTTAGGAAATAATAAATTGCAAATGCGTGAGGAAACCGAATACCATATTTATTATTCGCCACTGGTTTATTTTTATACAATAAACAAAACTCATTGAAATATTTTAAAATATCTTTATACGTAAAGTTCATTTGGTTTAGTAATATTTATTAATATATTATTTAATAAATATAAAATAAATAATATATAATTGTATACACTATATGGTTCATAATTAGTTACAATTCAATGCTAAAAAAAAAATATACATTTCATTTTATGCGCAAATTAATTAGTAAATTTTTTTTATACTCAAAGATTTATACAAATTCAATTTGGTTGAACAATCTCATTAAAAGAAAAAAAATAGATCTTATTTTTGATGTTGGGGCAAATATAGGGCAATATGCTTTGTCATTAAGGAGATTTGGTTACACAAAAAAAATCGTATCTTTTGAACCAATGAAAAAAGAAAATGAAATATTACGAAAAAAGTCAATCAAAGATAATAATTGGTTAGTTGGTTGGGATACAACAAATACTAATCTTTATGATAAGCCAATAGGATTGGGCAGTCAAAATAAAAGTTTAAAAATTAATAAAGCAAAAAATTCTGTTAGCTCATCAATAATGTTGATTAATAAAAGTCATACTGATGTAGAGCCTAATTCAAAAACTAGTGGTAAAGAAAAAATTAAAGTTATTAAATTAGATAAAATATTTAATCATTATTCTAAAAAAAAAAATAAAATCCTTTTAAAAATTGATACACAGGGTTATGAATACGAAGTATTAGCTGGTGCAATAAAATCTTTAAAATATATAAGCGTTATTCAGTTAGAGTTAAGTTTAGTTAATCTATATAAAAATCAAAAAAAATGGCTTGATATAATTAGTTTTTTACAAAAAAAAAATTTTAAAGTAATCAAGTTATTTGATGGTTTTGAAGATAAAAAAACAAATGAAACTCTTCAAATTGACTGCATATTTATTAAGAAAGATGACTAAAAATATAAAATAGATAAAGTTATAATTACTGCTGCAAAATTCGATAAGAGATATGACAAACAAAAGAACACAACATTTTATGTTTATAGTTTTTTGATGATACAAACTAATATAATATAACAGTGAGATAAATTTGGAATTAATGATTTAATATTTCTAGGGTAAAGTTGAATCCATCCCAAATGAGCAAACAACTAATTTAATAAAAAATACAAATGCTTAATGTGATCAAATTTTTATGGTGAGAATGATAACTTTAATGAAAACATCACTTTTTTATCCTGCTATTATTAGAAAATTGAAAACAATAACACTTTTGAGAACTGGAAAAGAAAAAAAAATTAATATCAATTAGTTTTTTTATTAATCTTTAATATTTTTTCTATTATTTGTATGCAAAACAAAGATACTTTTTTATTCTCTATAAAATCAACTTTTTTTGACAAAAGATTATTTATCATTTTTTTATAAAAATCATTAGGTGAAATAAGATTGATATCATTAAAAAAATGTTTTCTCATTTTCATATTTAAATTGTAATAAAAATTAAATTTAACATCATTAAATATTAAATTAAAATTCATTATTCCTAAATCATTTTTTATAATATTTATATTTGTTAATTTTTTGAATTTAACATACTTATAAAGATATGATAAATCATGATAGGCAAATCTCCATAGGATATTATCTTTAATTAAAGAATTTTTAGTTCTAATTATATAATTAATCTTTTTGATCTTGATATTTATATTTTTATAATTTTCTATATCGCTAACATAAATTTTTTTTTTTTTTATATCTGAAAATTTATATAATTTTAAAGCTTTCAAAGTAGATGTAGTTAAGGGTTTTTCACAAAAAACATTATTGTTAGCCATTAACGATTTTTTAACCAAACTATAATGAGTTTCGTTATTAGTTAAGATTAAATCTAATGAAGATTTATTAAGAACATCTTTCTTTTTTATTATATTTATTTTTGTATTTTTAATATTTTTTAAAATAGGGTAAATTCTTTTCCCCCAATTTCCATGGCCAATAAGATTAATTTTCTTCATTAAGTTTTTTTTTTAATTGTTCTGCAGTTGCAACACAACCATTCCACTTACTAGAAAATATAGTATATATTTTGTTATTTATTTTTTTTATTTCTGTAGTTCTTTCATCAGTTTTTTCTACATTATATTTAATTGCTCTAGTAACAAAAAAAGAACCAATGTATTTTGCTTCTATAATGAATGGTAAATATTTTTTGCTCTTATCTATAAACTTTTTATAATTAGATATTTTGATATTCTTATGAACTGTATTGTTAATTAGTTTTTTTTTAAAGTTTTTAAAATAAGGATGTATGTTATTAATAACCTCAATTTTGGAGTGTTTTACATCACTAAGTAAATGATATTTAGTTCCAAGATAAGGGTCTAAACAAACAAATTTACCATCCAGAACAACAAGGCTTAGATTTTTGTATTTAGAGGGTAGTTTGATAATAATTTTTTCAATTAACTCATATCTATATTTTGATACAGGTTTAACACCTAATAATTTTAAAATTTGATTGTTGTTAGCATAGCTACAAATAATGATTTTATCAAAATCTTTAAATTTTTTTTTATTTATAAGCGCAGAAAAATTAATTTTAATCTTAGATTTCTTTAATAATTGAATCATCTTTTTTTTAATTTTAAAATAATTTAAAGTTTTTTCATTACTTTCAATAGCACCTTCAATAAGGTTAGAAAATAATTTTTCATTTATTATTTTTTTAAAATAAAGGTTATTTTTATTAAGTATTTTTATATATTTATTAAAACTTGTAAGACTATTTTTTTTTGAGATAGCATAAAAGTTATTTGTACTTTTTAAAACATTTTTACCATAAAATTTTGTAAATTTTTTATAAGAATATTTAATTTGATCGATTGTTTTTTGAGATCTTGGGTAATGATAGCCTCTATGAAATCTAAATTGATTAATTTTAGATGCTGAGTTTAAAATATCGTTTTCTTTTTCAAATATTTCGATATCATAATCTTTTGATAAAACCAATGCAGCTGTACAACCATAAAATCCGGCACCAATAATTGCTAATTTTTTTTTATACATTGTTAAAAATTTTATTATAGATTTTATGATGTAATTCTACATCAAATCTGAATAGATTTTTTCTCGCTATTAACATTTTATTTTTTAATTTACTTGGATTAGCTATGAAATGAGTAATTTTTTTACTTAAATTTAAAACATCTCCCACTTTTACCAAGTCTCCACCACGACCATTCAATAAGATTTCAGAGGCACCTGCATTCATATTTGTGGAAATTACGGGTGTACCTAAAGTCAAAGCTTCGACAATTACATTTGGAAAGCCTTCATATACCGATGTTACAATTAATAGTGATGATTTTTTTATAAGCCAAAAGGGATTGTGCAAATTTTTAATCATTAAAACTTCATTTTGTAAGTTATATTTTTTTATTAAGAGTTTTATATTTTGTTCTTCTGGACCAAAGCCAACCAGAATAAGTTTGAATTTTTTTTTATTTTTAACCATTGAAAAAGCTGCTAGCAACGTATTGTGATCCTTTCTTTTTGAGAATCTTGAGACACAAATAAAAAACTTTTCATTTTTTTTTAATTTGATATTTTGATTTTTTGCCAATTCTTTTATGCTTTTGTCATATGAAGGGCTATAAACAGTCTTGATTTTTGATTTTACAAGTTTAGATAAATCTTTAGATAATTTTTTGCTAATTCCAATTCTTACATCAGCTTTATTGTAAAAAAATTTCATTAAGATTAAAATTATTTTTTTCTTAATAAAATCTAAATAATTTTTAAAAAAATATAATTCATCTAAGTGATTTCTATCCACAGTAATAAGCTTTATAAATGATAGTTTATATTTAGAGAATATTGCTACTAAATTTGCAAAATTTTGATTAGAAATCATTATAATCTTTTTATATTTATTTTTCTTTTGGTATTCTTTTAAGATTTTTCTAATTTCAAAAATTGATAAAATGGCTCTTGATGAATTTAATTTGATAAAATTAATATCAGTAATTTTATTATTCAAAATACTTTTATTTAAGCTTATAAAATCAATATCATAAATTTTTTTATTTAATCTTTTAATTAATCTATATAGAGAATTGTCTGAGCCACCACCAAAAGAGTAAGGGTGAAAAAATATTAATTTTATCTTTTTCATAATTTTAATTGAATCTTAATATAAATTTAAATGTATTAATGAATATTTAAGATAAATTTTTTTAAATTTTTAATTATTTTAAACAAATATAGCAAGTAAACAAAAAACTTATTTTGATTATTATTAATTCTAATTTCGTTTAGATCTTTTAGGTGAGTTCTGTATTTTATTTTTGAAGAAAACCCTCCTGGTCTAAAATATCCAAACAATTCTGTTTTTTTAGTACCAGATCCATTGTATTTTTTTGAAAATAGCATTCTTAAAAAAAAATCCAAGTCAGCGCTTAAGAATTTAATATTATAAAATCCTATTTCGTCATGCACTTTTTTTTTAACAAAAAAACCCATTGAATGTGTTGTGTAAAAATTAAAAGTATATTTAGCTAGGTTTGGGTTAAACCCATATTTTCGATAAAATTTGTGTACTGTGCCAAATATAAAATCAATT
>Ga0209223_10001739_pt1 | contig 23210 bp, 22 predicted proteins | sample COG_06_FD_184750 | JGI IMG/M metagenome (GOLD analysis project Ga0209223, IMG submission 184750) | Pelagic Microbial community sample from North Sea - COGITO 998_met_06 (SPAdes) (version 2) | ecosystem: Environmental > Aquatic > Marine > Neritic zone/Coastal water | place: Helgoland, sampling...
GTATACTGAACTTGGAGTTTCATAAGGAGCAACACTATTTTGATCAAAAAAGTGAATGTATTGTGCTGAAAAACTATTTAAATTAAGTTTATTTTCATTCTCAAACTCTATCTTAACAGTGTTATTTAATCTGTTTTGAGGAATAAATGGCAGGCTATCCTGGTTAGATAATAAAGAAAAATTACTTTCTAAATGTAACCAGTGTGCAATATGTGGATGATAATGTATAGCTATCTCTCCTCCTGCAAAAAAAGCATTGGTTTGTCTCATATCAAATATGTAAAGTCCAGAATTGCTATCTATCGCAGGTTGATTATTAGCATCAAACCTTTGAATTTTATATATGTAATTATTGATCTGGTTGATGAAGGGATTTACAACAATTTCAAGGTGTTCAAAATGTGTACCTAGATAAAAGTCAATTTGACTTGCTCTTTCAGATTCAAAATTTCGATCTCCAACCAAATATTGCATTGTTGCGTGATGTACTCCATCTGCCAGCAACTCAGAAATATGTGGAGGTCTGAATCCAGTGGATGCATTTAACCTAGTTGTAAGGGTTTTGGACGATCTTGAAATACCTGCAGAATAATTTATTCCATTGAAATTTTTATCAAAACCGTCTACATTATTTTTGGTGGTTATACTTCTCTGATCGTATCTTGCACCAGCTTGAATGTTCCATAAATTAAAAGTTCCTTTAAGTAAAGTGTAAGCACCCAAATCATTAAAGTTGGAATTGGGGACTAAAATTTCTTCTGCTTTTTGGCCATTAGTATTTCTTTGAAACACACCCTGAGATCCCGAAACTATATCAAAGTATTTATTGAAATTATGTTTCCAGCGAATACTGTAAGAACTATTTTGCAAAGTCATATCAATTCCTGGTGTGAAAATTTTTTCTCCAAATTCTTTTAAGTCGTTTGAAGTAAATCCAAGTTGAGCAATTACTTCATCGTCTTTAAAATAAAATTTGTTTTCCCATTGAGCTAAATGATTGATGATTTTTTGAGCAGGTATGGTATAAATTCTAGATTGATTTGAGGAAATGAAACTGGATAATTCCCAAACACTATCATGGGTATGACCTGGAAGTCCGTTTTGAAAATAAAGTAGTTGGTACCTAAAATTGGTTATCCAATTGTTTTTATTGTAGCCAATAGCTGTTTTAAAAGATCCACCACTATTTTTGGAATTGGTAACAAACTCTTTTTCAGAAGTGTTGAAAATTTGCGAATTTCCAACAGCATAATTAGCTCTTGAAAAGTAGCCTCCATATACTGCAAATCGTAAATTATTTTTGGAGGATTTATAAGATATTTTGTTGACTGTAGCCATAGAGTTGGTCTCCAGTTTTGTGCTTGCTTTAATTTCTTTTTTATTTAAATTTGCATAGGGTTCATCTGCAAGGTAGATAACACCTCCTAGGGCATCTGCTCCATAAATTAGAGAACTTGGTCCTTTAATAATTTCGACTCTGTCAATTCCTAAATTAAGCACTGCAAACCCATGATCGGCTCCCCATTGTTGATTTTCTAATCGAAGACCATTTTGCGAAGTGAGCACACGCATTCCAGAAAGACCTCTTATTACTGGTTTTGCAATTCCATTACCAGTTGAAAAATTATAGACTCCTGGAATATTACTCATAGCATCTACAAGATTGGTTTGCTCAATTTTATTCAAATCAGCTATTTTTCTAGATTCTACGGGGAAGGCACTATAACGCTGAAGCTTAGAATCTGATGTAGATACTATAACTTCATCTAAATGAATATGGGAATGTTCTAACTTTATGATTAAATCTTTCTCTTGGCTTTCTACTTTTATTAGCTTATTATCAAATTCATCGGCTCTTATAAGTAATGTTATTTGAAAATTAACTTGATTTTCTAATTCCCAATTACCATCAACATCGGATACAGTTCCATTTTGAGTTTCTAAACAAAATATCTCGGCAAAGGCAATACCAGCACCTGAATTATTGTCAACTACTTTTCCTTTAATAATTTGACTATAGACAAATTGAAAACTAAAAATTAATATTACAGTAAAGAAATTTCTCAATTTAATAGAATTAAGTTCGTGCAAATATATACTTTTATTGCAACATTGTTGCATTAAAAAGTCTATTTAGGTGGTTTAAAAACATATTACTATAAATGCTATATTGAAAAATAAAATATAACTAGAATATTTATGAAACCTGCAGGTGTAAAAGCAATTAAAGAAGAGCTTAAAATACGTTCAAGGGAAGAGCTTATAGAGCTGTGTCTAAATTTATCAAAGTTTAAAAAAGAAAATAAAGAATTACTAACTTATTTATTATTTGAGGCAGATGATGAAAATTACTTTATAAAAGGAATTAAAGAGGAAATAAAAACTCAATTTGAAGAAGTAAATAGAAAAAGCTATTACTATGTTAAAAAAAGTATTAGAAAGATTTTAAGAAATACCAAAAAAAATATTCGTTACTCTAAGAAGAAGAAAACTGAAGTTGAATTAATATTATTCTTTTGTAAAATGTTGGGAGAATTTTCACCATCTATTAAAAAGAGTATTCCACTTAGAAATATATTTGAACGAGAAATTCTTAGAGTTCAAAAAATTATTTTATCGCTTGATCCAGATTTACAATACGATTACGGAATTGAAATCGATGAGTTGCAAGAAAAAAGTTAAATTAATTTCACAGAGCTAATTTCATCTTGAATATTAGTTTAGATTTGCAATCGAAACGTTATTATTAGGATTTTAATAAAAATATTGTTAAATTAAGTGATATGATTTGGTTTAATTAGTTCAATTTTGATTCTAATTATAGTAAATATATCGTATATTTGGTATATATGAAATGTGTTTTTAAATCTACTTGTCCTATAACTTCTGCACTTGACGTAATTGGTGATAGATGGACATTAATTATCTTAAAGCAAATGCTTTTTGAAAACAAACAAACTTTTAAAGATTTTAAAGAAAGTCGTGAGAATATTGCTTCCAATATTCTAACAGTTAGACTAAATGTTCTTCTTGAAAATGGATTAATTTCTAAATCAAAAATAAAAACTAACAACAAGTCTGTTTATTATCATCTAACTGAATCTGGGCTATCCATAACTTCTATTTTAGTAGAATTAGGCGCTTGGGGGCAAGATAATCTCACCAATTATAACCAATTAATGAATAAAAAAGAGTCTTTATTTAGATTAAAGACTACCAAAAAAGCATATACAAAAAGTTTGAATAATAAATACAAAACTAAAATTGCTAAAACAGAGTTTATTAAAGTTTAATTAGCTCTCTTTCTCTTGTCTTACTTTATACCATTCTAAAAACTCTTCAATAGCCTCTTGGGTAGTTTGCTTTGGCACATATTTTAAGATATCATTTGCTTTATTAATATTCAAAGTAAAAGATTTTGCTAAAATACCAATACTGTATCTAGTAGTTGAAGGTTCCCCGAAATTGAAAATCTTAGAGATAAGCTCATTAATATAAGTAACAAAATAAGCTATGTTATAAGGAACTCTTTGAGTTACTTTACTCTTATTAAGTTTTTTTAATACGTAGTTTATCACCTCCCATAATTTTATAGGTTTTCCATTGGATAAGTTAAAAGTTTGATTTATTGCATCTTCGTTATTTATAGCTAGTATAATAGCATCCACTACATTACTAACAGGAGTTAAATCAACCAAATTCTTTCCGTTGCCAACAATTTTCAGCTTTTGGTCATCGTATGCTTTTATTAGTCTTGGGACAATTACATGATCTCCTCTTCCTATAATTGCTTTTGGTCTAAAAATCACATATGGAATCTTAGATGATTTTAATAACTCTTCCGCTAAAAACTTAGTTTTAGCATAGTGGTTTACAAATTTTTTTGGAAGGGGACTAGTTTCTAAAATGTCTATTAAATCTTTAAATTCATAATAAACACCAGGAGAAGATATATATATGATTTTTTTAATCTTATTAATTTTGGAAGCCTGAATTAAGTTGTTTTGGGTATCGATATTTGCTTTTTCAAAATCGGAATAGGTTCCCCATGGTGAGGACAATGATGCACAATTAATTATTATATCAACTTCACTGGTAATTTTATTTACAAATTTCTCGTCAGAAAGTTCTCCTAATATATACTTAATTTTCTCGCTTTCTATAAAGTGGGTTTTTCTTATTTTCCTTCCTGTTGCAATAATTGCATCAATATAATTTAGGCCATCCAGCTTTTCAATTAATCTTGAGCCTAAAAATCCAGTAGCTCCCGTAACTAATATTTTCATAATTCTAAATTACATTATTTGCAGTTTTTAAATAAACATTTGTAGGTTTAAAATACTTAAAAAAAGATTTTATTTTTCTTGGATAAAACAAAACCAACAGAGAATAAAATATTTTAATAAGGATATTTTAATTTAAAATTATAAAATTAATTAGTAGGGCTGTCTAATTAATATTATTGAAGGAAATTAAGAAAGGAGATGGCTAAAAAATAAAAAAGTAGAAGATTTAATAATTAAAAGGGCAATTAATTTGGAAGGTCATTGCAAAAAATTAAAATATTTTGTCTTCTACTTTTTATAAATACGAATATATAAATAATAATGCAACAGAGTTGCGTTTGATTAAAAAAAAGATAACTTTAAGAGATAATTATTAATCCACTAAATGAAACAAGGCAAAATAGCTTTGTAAATTAGTAAAAAACCAAAAAAAATGAAAGATAAATTAAGTTTTTACGATGTTAAAAGTAAATCAAAATTTGAATCAAACGAGTACGATGTGAGAGAAAAAAAAGGTAGATATTTTGCTGTAACAAAGTCTCAAAGTGGATCTCACGAGTGCTGGAGAGTATTGTCTAAAGCAGATGGTGAGCGTCTTAAGTAATCAAAAGACAATAACTAAAATTAAAGTCAAGAACCTGCCACTTATTAATAAGTGGCAGGTTTTACTAGGTTTATCGGATTGGGTTATTTTATGTGAATCCATTTCGGAAGACCAAGTGGTCGATGAGATGGAAGAAGACACTCACGGTCACGAATTTGTAGGAATTCATATAGATTTTACAAATAAAATCGGTACCATATACCATACTAGAAAATTAAAAGAGGACGATATTGTACATGAGTTACTCCATGTTCGTTTCCATTCTTGGAGCGAAGAAAAAGTTAATTTTTGGACAGACCTTCTTATAAAGTCTCCCAAATCTTTATTTCAATTTTAGATTTAACCAACAGCGATTCATATTGTTGGCTACTACTTTTTTTATTAAATTACGATTTCATTTATCAGCCTTAGTATATTTCCTATGTAAATAAACTTAAAGCTCAGTGGAGAATATAAGTCTTAATAGAAAACATCGAATGATGAAAAAAACCTCCAATAATATTTGGAAAATTATTCTAGGTTTTGGAGTATTTATAGTACTGATTGTTTCATTTTTTGGATATCAAGATATCCCTCTAAATCAGCTAAAGAAAAAATATACAGACTCCTACTCTTCTTTTGTTAGAGTTGGTGATATGGACATTCATTATAAAGATCAAGGAGATAAAAAAGATTCGATTCCTATAGTTCTGATTCATGGAACTGGGTCTAGTCTTCACACTTATGACCATTGGACAAAAGAGTTAATAATAAACCATAGAGTAATAAGAATGGATTTACCGGGCTATGGTCTTACCGGCCCTTTTCCAGACAGAGATTATTCTTACAATAATTATGTAGCTTTTCTTAAAGTTTTTTTAGAAAAAATTGGGATTAAAAGCTGTATTCTAGCAGGAAATTCGCTGGGTGGTAACATTGCATGGCGTTTTACAACTAAATATTCAGAAATGGTAGATAATTTAATATTAATTGATGCAGCTGGATACCCGATGAAATCTAAAAGCATTCCCTTAGCATTTAAAATAGCTCAAATTCCTATTATTCAAAATATATTTACTGTTATTTCACCAAGATTTGTAGCAAAAGCTAGTGTTGAAAATGTATATAACGATAAGACTAAGGTTGATGAAGAATTAGTAGATAGATATTTTGAACTAACATTAAGAGAAGGCAACAGAGAAGCTTTTGTAGATAGGTTCAAAGTAAAGTCTGATACAATATCCCACAAAAAAATAAAATTAATTAACCAAAGAACTTTGATTTTATGGGGAGAAGAAGATGAATTAATTCCATCCCAAATGGCTTATCTATTTCACAACGATTTACCAAACGACACACTTGTTATTTTAAAAGACGTTGGGCATGTTCCTATGGAAGAAAGTCCAAGTGAAAGCTTAAAACTGGTTATTGAATTTTTGAAGTGAAAAAAATTTAACTCAAGTAAAAGAGACAATTAATCCTTATCTTAAATAGGATGAAGCTATTTTAGTTTAAATTTTTCTAATATTTAAAAATTTGAAACAGAGAAAAATTTTTAAATAACCACGTTGCTTTTATTAAGACTATTTTAGAATTATCAGGTATTAAAAAGTATATTATAAGAGACAGTTCATTACAGATTTTAACAATAAACTTCCAAATAACACTCTAATAATTTAATTTAAGTTAAAGGTATTTTTTTGTAATCAAAAAAAATTACTTAAATTATCCATTTAAGAGGAAACTTATTTTAATAATTAGTAGTTATGAGAATTGAGAAAGTTCTTCACTCTTTGATAATTTTTAATACTACAAAATAAAAGTGGAGTTTAGCTACCACTTTAAAAAACGGGGCAAGACTAAAAAGCCAATTCATAAACAAAAAATAAATATAATGACACAAACAATTCCACAATTTAAAACTGAGCCAATAATAGTATTACTTCTTGGATTAATAACTTGCGGCTTGTATTTAATTTACTGGAACATCAAAGCTTCACAAGTAATTAATGCAGTTGCTGAAAAGGAAGTTATATCACAACCTATTGCAATATTTGCAGGATGTTGTCTTCCAGTTAATTTATACTTTTACTATTTATTAGGCAAAGAAGGACTACCAAAAATTTATGAGAAAACTGGTCAAGCAAATAAGGACCAATCAATACTTCTCTTAATTCTAGGATTTATTTTCCCTATGGTTGCAGCAATGATTGTACAAGCTGATATTAACAAACTTTATGACCAAAATTAAGAGAATTCGTAAGTTATATGGAATTGTTGGCTCATTAGCGATACTGGCAATTCCATATTTTATTATGATTCAAAATAATAATATTGAAACAGCTCAATCTTTATGTCCTTTCAAAATGTTGACAGGTTTCCCTTGTCCTGGATGCGGAATAACAAAATCTCTGATTTTCTTTTACGAAGGTGACTTTTTAAAAAGTATTTACTATCATATTTTCGGACCTTTTACAGTTTTATTTTCTGTAATTTCAGTTATTGTTTTAGTAACGGAATTGTTGACCAAGAAAGAATTTTTTCAGAAAATTTTATATAGTAAGAAACTTGCTTACTTTTTGGGAACAACTTTAGGAATCTACCACTTTACACGAATTGTTTTTTTTATCACAACAAACAATCTTGATGAAATTTTACGACAATCAATTTGGAAATAAGTGTAATAACTCCAAAATATTAATAACGTTTCATAGAAAGAAAACTTTTAAATTACTTTTTAGATGCAAATTAATACTATAGAACACTTTTTAAATTACACTCATAATCGTCATTATTAAACATTACATCACCTTCATCATCTGAAAACATTTCAAATAATCTCTCGTAGAATGATCCTTCAAGAGTTATTCCTTGGTCATTGAATAATCGACCGTTATTAACATTAGACTCCAAAAAGTCTATGATTTTGTTGTGATTAGAGATTTCTGAATCTTCGGTTATTATAAAATGAATATCCTTATCATTTACAAGAAAATTCTCTTTGAGATCAGGAATTTGATAGCAGTCATTTCTTTGAAGTGAAGAAAGATGGTCTAAATTGGGGAGATGATAATGATGATTGGGATTTTGATTAATGATTAAAAAGAATTATTTATTGGCAATAACTATGGCAAAACATTTGACCATTTTTATTACTAAATTTTAGAAATACAAACACTACTCTATCTATGAAATAGAATATTTTTCCTCAAAATAATTACTAAATAGTGCCTCATTTGTTGTTATTTAAGTTTTTTGTATATTTAATATATTGATTAACGTAATATTTATGCGCTCTTTTTGAGCAAGAATGAAAAAAAAGGAGTTCTGCAACCTTTAAAAAAACATGGCGTATACTGAAAAGCCTTAAGAGTAAGAAAAATTAAATTTATAATATGGAAAATTCAACAAATCAAGTGTCAGTAAAAACCGGAGAATGGGTTTTAACCTTTTTAATTGCTTCAATTCCAATAATAGGCTTCATAATGCTGTTTGTTTGGGCCTTTGGAAGTAGTACAAATGAGAGCAAAGCAAATTGGGCAAAAGCAGCTTTATTATGGCTTACAATTATAATAGGTATTTACATTGTTATTGGTGTCATTTTTGGTGCTGCACTTTTATCCTTATAGATAAAACCATCCAATATATTGTATATGTAATAATTGAGGGTTTTGTGGAGAATAGAAACATTGTGTAGCCCTATAACATTTGTACAAAATTGAAAGGTCAGCACCCATGAAACCCCTCAATTGCTCATATACTTTACTGTTAGCTAAAAAATCAGAAAAATCTGATCCTAATCCATATGTAAACATTGAAAATTATATTTCTAAAGAGCTTGATTAACAGGAAAAAAGACATTTTTCAAGTGAAATTAGCCTAGAAAAGTATATAATTCATTTATCTAACTTGTTATTCATAATATACCCTTATAAGAATGTTAAAATCGAAAAACTGTTCAATTGCGACTGAGGAATACAAAACATACTAATTTGATGCTATTTCTAATTTAGATACATTTAAGTATATTAGATTAAATGAAATTTAGCCTAAAAATAATTTCCCGTTTCATCCTGGTTTGTACTACTTTTTTGTTCCTTTTCACTTATTGTAATAAAGAAAATGACGGACGTTTAAAATATGTTGGCGATTGGAACTTTAAGGGAAATAGTTTCTCTTACTCAGGTTACTACGACTACAATGTTCCTCCAGGTCAATCGCCAAATTGGGTTTCTACTTCATCATCTTCAACGGATTATAACGATAGTACAGGTAGTATACTTTTATCAGAGAGTCCAAACGATCTTATTGTAAAATACTGTGAGTCTTGCGATCCTGTTATTTATAATTTGAGTGACAGTGGTGAAAAATGGTCTGATAATTATGGGGCGATTGTTGGGTGGACACTTACCGATTCTACCTTTTTTAATATTATCTCACCTGAACCACCTGGATATACTCCAAGTTTCTCTACATATAACATTGAAGGGTGGAAACTATAATTGAATAATAGTTTTAAATATAAAATTACGCCTTTCCCTTTTTCCAACCGTAAAATAGAAACAGAATAATCAAGGTATTGATAACCATCATTTCTAATGGAGCGTGTGCTATTCCTACAATTATTCCAATAAAGTCTGGCATTGCAACTAGCAATAACATTAATCCAAAAATTAAGGATAACTTTTTTTGAATTTCTAAATCTTTGATAGTTACAGCTGCAAATATTGGCAATACTATTGCTGCACCCATAAAGCTCATAACTAGTATAAAAGTGTCAAAAACTGCTAGTGCTTCTTTATTTTCAAGGATGCCTTCTCCAAAGCCATCAATAGCAAAAAATTCAAAGATACTAGGAACAGCAGAAGCTAAAAAAACAGGAAAAACCATCAATAAAAAAGATAATGATCCTGTGATAATAAATATATTCTTGATTTTCATTTTGATAAGTTTTTTTTAATTGTTTAATATAAAAAATATATATAATATATACAAAATACACTGTAGGATTACAAATTGTTGGTCTCTTATTATTTCTAATAGCAATTATGACAAGTAGAGATTATATGGAAATTTACCCCCCACAATATTGAATTTAAACGTTAATCAACTAAAACCAATCTATGATTTTGAAAATATTTTATCAAAAACTATTAGTTCTAGGTTTAGTTGTTTTAACTCTAGCTATTCATTCTTGTAACAAAGAAAGTGAATGTGAAGATTCTCACAGTGCAAAACTAGTAAATATGACAGGATTAGATGGATGCAGTTGGATGATTGAACTTGGAGATGGAACCAAACTAGAACCCACTAATTTGAACGATTTCAATATTAATTTACAGGAAAACCAAAAAATTTGGGTTGTATACCATACTGCTGCTCAAATGGCAAGTATCTGTATGCATGGAGAAATAGTTACCATAGATTGTATTTCAGAAAGATAGGAATAGCAAAATATCTAGTAGGAAAATATTATAAAACCGAACTTATTATCCCGCAGCCAATTCTTTTTCCAGCATTTCCAGATGGTTGAGAATGAAAATCATCTAACCCTTGATGTATTATTATAGACTTCCCTAGGATATTATTGGATTTATCTTTGCAACCAAGACACCACAAATCAGTTTCAAATTTTAAACTACTATTGCCAGACGAATCAGCAAATAAATTTGCAATATCTCCTTTATGATGAGACTCACTTCCCCATTCACCATGTTGTTTATTATTGGGATTCCAATGTCCACCTGCAGATTTAGCGTCAAAAGAGCTACAATCGCCAAATTCGTGGATATGAATTGCGTGTAAACCGTAACTCAATCCTTTTACTTCAACATTAATTGTCACTTTGCTATTTATCTGTACAAATTTTGCTTCCCCGTATACTGAACTTCCATTTGCGGGATTTATTTGACATGTAGCCCTTATTTCTTTAGACGTTTCCTTTGTTTGATTTGAAGTACATGAAACAAAAAATCCTATTGTAAATAAAATAAATACTTTTTTCATTTTGAATATTTTAAAATATCTTTTTTTATATCTTTTTCAACAGATTTTAAATATTTTTTTCTAGTTTTTTCTGAAACAAAAGGAACTGACCAAAACTGTTTTGTCTTAGTAAATAAAGATAATTTCCAACCGAAAACAAATGTGTAGACTCCCATCACTAATCTTAATTTTACTGAATTTAAGTATAATGTTAGTACTGGTAGTGAGGGAGATCCATGAGTAATGTAGGTTCTGACTTTTTTATCTTTTAAAAAAGGTTTAGGGTAGGCATATGTTTTGGTTATATTAATAAACTTATATGCAAATCCAGGAGTAAAAACTTCATCAAAAAAGATTTCAGTTCTAGGAGTAAGTCTAAACCACCAAACAGGGGAAATAATGTAAATATTTTCTGACCACATTACTAATTTTTTAAATGAATCTATTAGCTCATTCCTAGGTCTTGTGAAACTGCATCTGTATAAGTCAATAACTTCAACTTCATTTGAATTTTCTTTTAACTCTTTTAAAATCGTTTTAAATATCCCATTATAACAAAACGAATTTTCTTCAGGATGACCTATAACAATTAAGCTTTTCATTTTTTTTAGGAAAATTAGATTTTTAAATGAAACAAAAAAATATTGTTTTATTTTTTAATTGGTTTAATCGTATATCCAAATTGATAATTCTTGTATGGAAGAAGATATTCTCTTCTCGGTAGACTTTTCCAACTATCAATACAACCAACTCCCATAATAAAACCATCAATATTTAAGAATACATCTTTTCTTGGTGTTAATAGTTTTCCATGTCTCTGAGAATTTTCCTTTACGGGTCCAGAATCTAAATCATTTTGAGAAAAATGTGATGCTGAAAAATTAATTAAACTATCTCCTTCAACTTTTATACCAAAGCCATCTTTATCAGTAATTTCAAACCAACGAATATCTGTTCTGTTTCCACTATACTGAGGTCTTGCATACATATTTAGAAAATAATTAACTGAACTTGTATAATTTCCAACAAATGCGGCTTGCTTTCTATCCACCTCATTTTCTACAGGACCACGACCATAATAGTTAATGTTTTCGTATTCGCTCAACAACTCAAACTGATTTCCAAAACGATATATATTACTGTGTGTTCCCTTGGCAATTTTGCCATCCCATGCTGCCTGCAATAGGTTATCAGGATTTTGGCCTTGGATAACTACTAGCTCATTTTTTAAATGAATTTCTCCTAAGGCATTAATTTGGTATTGCTGAATTAATTTTGCGTCTTCATTCAAAATAGTAGTTATACAATTTATCAATACAGCTCCTGTTTTTTTATTTTTTTTAACAGTAGTTGAGCTTGAAAAATTAATATCAAATGCATCTTTCCATTCTTTGTAAAGAGACGGAGTCTTAGCTCCATAATCGTTGTCTGTTGGAGGACGCCAAAAATTGATATTTCCGCCTTTTTGAATGATTTGTTTACCATCTACTGAATAAGATGATATTCTAGCAGTTGATTTATCAAACTCGAATTTAAAAGTCTTTCCATTTACATACACTTTATTTTCATCTTCAAAAAAGGAAAGCTCTTTAGAGTTAGGGATAAAATTAGTTGACGACTTATAAGGGTTTAGAATTAATTGTTCACGAGCTACAACAAAATCTTTATCAATTAATGGCTCTGATTTTTTGACTTTTATATAGATATTTATCAATAAATCTGATTTTTGGGATTCAAAATCCTCAACTCCAATTTTAAAATTTTTATTTTCTCTAGGATTCACATTAATATCTTTCAAACTTCCAGTTCTAATAATCTTTCCCTTTTCTAAAATCTCCCATTCTAAAAAATAATTAGAAAGATCTCTGAAAAAATTTTTATTGAAAATTTTAATACTCCTATCACTGCTTTTTACAAAAGAAATATCTATATTTTGATAAACCTTTTTTACTTCATGCATATGAGGATTTAAAGATTTATCTGCTTTAATTAATCCATTATTTAAAAAATTATGATCGCTTGGCGTTCCTTCTATTCCATAGTCACCGCCGTAAGTAAAATATTCTTTTCCGCTTTTATCCTTAGCAAGTAATCCCTGGTCTTGAAAATCCCAAATAAATCCACCTTGTAACTTATCGTACTTTTCAAATAAATCTACATATTCTTTTATACCTCCAAGACTATTACCCATAGCATGTGCGTACTCACACATTATAAATGGTCTATCTGCATTTTTCTTTCTTTTGGCATACTTTTCTAGTCTTGTATAATCTGCATACATATCTCCAATTGTATTGGTATTCCATTCTTCTAATGCGCGTTCATAAACAACTATTCGGGAACTATCCATGCTTTTTGCTAAGAGGAAAGTGTTGTAAAAATTATAACCATTACCAGCTTCATTTCCGAGCGACCAAGCAATAATACTAGGATGGTTTTTATCTCTTTCAATTATTCTTTTAGTCCTCTGGATATGAGCTTTCAACCACAACGGGTTATTTCCCAAAGTATAGTTTAAATCGTAATGCATTCCATGAGATTCTATATTGGCTTCGTCATAAACATATAAGCCATATTTGTCGCATAGCTCGTACCAAAATGGATCGTCTGGATAATGACATGTTCTAACAGCATTTATATTGTTAGATTTCATTATTTCAATATCTTGAATCATACTTTTCTTTGAAACTACATGACCGGTTTTATAATCATGCTCGTGACGATTTACTCCTTTTATAATTATGGGTTGTCCATTTACTAAAAGTTGGGCATTGCTTAGTTGAACATTTCTAAAACCAACCATTTTTGATATGGATTCAATTACCTCTCCTTTTTTATCTTTAAGAAGAATTTGAAGATTGTATAAATAAGGAGTTTCTGCAGACCATTTTTTAACATCTGGGATGTAAGCTTTTATATTGATATTGGAAGAATCATTGCTGCTTATATTTAATTCAGATGTTAAATCGTAAATAGTTTTATTATTATCTTTTAATGTAGTGGATAAAAAACCAGTAAACTTTTTATTCCGAAAGCTCTGAAATTTCACATTTAAATCTAGCTTCCCATTTTTAAAATAACTATCCAAATCACACAACGAAAAGTAATCTTTTATCTGAATATCTTCTCTACAATATAAATATACATCCCTTTCTATACCTGATAATCGCCAAAAGTCTTGATCTTCTAAAAAACTTCCATCACTCCAACGATAAACTTCTAAAGAGATATTATTTTCCCCAGTTCTAACAAATTCAGTTAAATCAAACTCTGCTGGTAATTTAGATCCTTGACTATACCCTACCTTTATTCCGTTTACCCATATGTAAAATGCAGATTTCACTGCACCTAAATGAATATAAACTTTCTTTTCATCCCATTCATTTGGAATATTAAATGTTCTCTTATAAGAACCCACAGGATTATTTCCATCTGGAATATCTGGGGGATTGGGTTCATCATAAAAACTAAATGGATATTTAATGTTGGTATAAATTGGAATTCCATAACCATGCAATTGCCAATTGGAAGGAACTGGAATCTTATCCCAAGTATCGACCTTGTATTCATTTTTATAAAATTCTTTAGGTCTTTGTTCAGGCAATTTAGACCAATTAAAGAACCACTCCCCATTCAAAGAAATAAATCTTGAAGAAGCTTTCATTTGACCATTAAGAGCTAAATCGATTGATTCATATGGGAAGAAGGTAGCTCTAGCAGGTAATTTATTTATTTCTACTATTTGAGGATTCTCTAGAATGGGATCTAAACTTTGTGAAATTCCATTGTAAGAAAAAATTAAGATTAAAATTGAGGTTAAACTTTTAGAAATTACTCTATTCATTTTAATTTTTTTAAAAACCCAATATATAAAGGAACCTATCAATTCCAAAATTTTAAAAATAGCAATTAGTAGATTAATACTCTAAATTGAAAAATCCCATAAACTATATAGGCTTATACAATACCAAAAATTACCCACTTATTATCATTATTGGCATGCAAACTAACTATAATTCAACAAAGAGGTTGGTAAATTGTAAAATATCTGAATTTGAATTATATTAACCATATGGAATTTGAAATTAGCTTTATAAGCATTGACTTTGGAACCTCAAAATGGCCTATTCTATTTAATGAAATGGAATTAAACTCGAACCTAATTCAAAATCCAGGCTATTAAATTGGGAAAATTTCTAAATTTCTTACCAGATATTGAAGTTGAGTCTCCGGGTAGAATTAACCTGATTGGAGAACATATAGATTATAATGGTGGTTTTGTTCTTCCGGCTGCTATTGACAAAGTAATTCATTTTAAATTTAAAAAAAGAAAAGACAATCTTATTTACGTTCAATCAATGGCGTTTGACAATCCATTAAAAATTGAAATAAATAAACTTGATAAAAGTCCTATTTCATGGCACAATTATTTAATAGGCGTTCTATATTATATAAACCTCCTTTGTCCAGATAAAATCCAAGGTTTTGATTGTGTATTTAAAAGTAATCTTCCTGTAGGTTCTGGAATTAGTTCTTCTGCAGCTTTAGAATGTGGCTTTGCCAAGGGAGTTAACGAACTTTTAAAATTGAATTTAAGCAATCAAGAAATTATATCCCTTTGCCAACGTGCTGAACATGATTTTGCAGGTACTAAATGTGGAATAATGGACCAATATGCAGTAATTAACGGCTTAGACAACCACTTTTTATTGCTCAACTGTCAAAAAATTACGCACAAATTAGTTCCAGCAAAATTATTAAATCATAAGATAGTTTTGCTTAACACAAATATTTCTCATAATTTATCTACAAGTGAATATAATGTGAGAACCCAAGAATGCCAATCGGCTTTAGATTCTATAAAGCTTAAGTATCTAGAGTATAAGTTTTTATGCGATGTTCCTATTGAAATAATTAATGAATTTAAAACAAATCTTTCCTTTAAAGAGTATAAAAGAGCTGCCTTTGCAAGTGAAGAAAATCAGAGAACTCTAAAAGCAGTAGATTATCTTAAAAATGGAGATGTAGTTCAATTAGGTAATTTACTTTATAGTTCTCACGAAGGATTAAGAGATCTTTATGAAGTTAGTTGTAAAGAGTTGGATTTCCTTGTCGATTTTACAAGAAATATTTCTTCAGTAAAGGGAGCGAGAATGATGGGTGGTGGATTTGGTGGATGTACTTTAAATATTGTAAAAGAAGATTATATAGATCTTTTCATAAACGATATTTCTCAGGCTTATTTAGAGAAGTTTAATATCAAATTAACTCCTCATATTGTTAAAACCAATAATGGAGCAAAGGTACTGTAAAGCTTACTTTTTAATCTCAGAAACGCATCTAAATCCTGTGTGGTTTGTTCCAGAATCTTCAGAAAAAGGCATTCTAGCAGTTACTCTGTAGCTTGCGCAATAACTGTCGTTACAAAGAAAAGAACCTCCCCTGGTTACTCTTTTTTTCTCGTAAGGCTCCATACTGTAATTACTTTTACTAGGACCTTGAGGATTTTTAATTAATCCTAAATTATAACAGTCTTGATAATAATTTTCATCAAACCAGTCTGAACAAATTTCCCATACATTTCCTGCCATATTATATAATCCGTAACCATTTGTTTTGTAACTAATAACAGGTGCAGTATAATAAAATCCATCTTCTTTAGAATTTTCTATAGGAAATGTTCCTGACCAGTAGTTACATTTAGCTTCTCCACTATTAACTTTTTCATTTCCCCATGGGTAATGATTGGATAGAAGTCCACCTTTTGCAGCCCACTCCCATTCTGCTTCGGTTGGTAGTCTTTTACCAGCCCAATTTGCGTATGCTAATGCATCTTGGTAAGCAATTTGAACCACAGGATGATTGGCTTTATTAGCTATTCCACTTTCTGGTCCTAAAGGATGCTTCCAGCATGCACCTTTTACCCATTTCCACCAATTTGAAAAATCAGCTAAATTGACAACATTTTTTGGGGAACTAAAGACCAAAGAGCCTGGTTGCAAATCGTCTTCTGATGGCTTTTGAGTTCCTGGAGGAAGTTGTTTTTTCATCTCTTCCCAATCAATGGGACGTTCGGCTATAGTAATGTAGTTGGTAGCATCAACAAATTTTTTGAATTGAGAATTGGTAACCTCATGAACATCCATATAAAAACTATTAACTTCAACTTCATGAGCTGGTTTTTCTCTTGGAAGTGCCATAGAGTCATCTTCAGACCCCATTAAAAAAGTACCAGAAGGAATTCTCACCATCTGAAACAATTTTGAAGTATCCAGTTCGTTACTTTCGTTCCATAGATTTAAATCAATAGTAAATTTGGACTTATTATCCTTTTCGGAATTGCTAAGGCTAGAATGATTACAGTCTAATTCTTCGTTTGAAATAATTTTATCCTTGGGTGTTTCAGAATTACAAGCAGAAAAATATATTACAAATAATAGAATATATAAAAAGTATTTCATTCGATAGAATCGATTTTAATTTTCCAAGTCATATTGGTTGAACTTCCTTTATCTAGATAATTTAAACCAATACCATGATTAAAGCTATTAGAAATCCCCGAAGTTAACTCAATAGCAAATAAGTTATTAATCTTAGGAGTGTAAAGATGTATAAATGCTGGGGACCGATTTGTTGAAATACTCATTTTATAATCTGGAGTTGTAAATTTCACTTCACCGTTTTTCAGTTGAAAGCAATTGTCTAAATGCTTGTCGGTAGGGTTAATTTCTACATTCTGATTTACTTTAGAGCGATGTTGAGCTACACTATCTTCATCTGTAACAATATCATGAGATTTTGAAAATTTAACACAACTTTTTGACAAATCAGAGGATATAAAATATGGATGCCAACCTAAAGAATAGGGAAAGTCATATTGGGAAAGGTTATCAACTGTTAAATTCATATTTAAGTAATTAAAACCAAAAGTATACTGTAGGTTAATTTTAAAGGCAAATGGATAACCGTCCTCTCCTTTTGATTCGTATTCTAGAATTAGAATGGCTTCATTATCTTTACAAAAATAGTCTTTTAAAGAAAAAATCTTATTGTATAAAACTCCATGGTGAGCATTTCCTCCTATTTCATTTATTGGGAATTGATGATATTTATTTTTAAAAGAATAAATACCATTTTTTAAACGGTTTACAAAAGGAAATAAGAGGGCGGAAGCAAATGAATCAGAATATGAAAATTCTTTTTTTGGTTCTATCACAGTTATTCCATTAAGTTGCAAGTGTTGTAAAGAGCCTCCGTTTATTAGATCTACAAAAGCAACTAAATCGTCATTGTTGTTTTTTATTTGGATGTAATTTTGGTCTGTTTCGAAGTTGTAATGCAGATCCATAATTGGATTAGTTTATAGGTTCAAAAATTCTTATGGATTCCAAAAGTAAAGTATTTGGGAAAATTATTTTCCATTCAACAACCAAATAGCAAGATTAAATACTCTTTTGGTAAAATAATTTCGAGGTTAATTGATCTATTACTTATAACCTATACAATAACCTGTAAATTTTTCATACCGATAATGTATTTTTTTAAATTAGCTGTCGAAATTTGAATATAAAAATTTAAACTCATGAACAAAAAATTATGTTTCGTATTATTTATGCTGATAACAGTATTACTTTCAGCGCAAAATTCTCTGATTCGTATGCCTCGAATTAGTCCAAATGCCCAAGAAATGGCTTTTTCCTATCAAGGAGATATTTGGATTCACAATTTCGATACTGAACAATCAAAACGACTAACTATTCATGAGGGTTATGAAAGTAACCCTATTTGGAATACTATTGGAGATCAACTTGCCTTTTCTTCAAATAGAAAAGGAGCCAATAATATTTTTATAGTTAAAAAAAATGGAGGAACACCTAAACAATTAACATATTATCCGACAGGTGATACACCTTATGATTGGACATCTTCTAACAATATTGTATTTGCAACAACTAGGATTTTAAAAGGGCCTGAATGGGACGAGCAAATCTATCATGTTAATGCTAATGGTGGTACTCCGCAAAGATTCATAGCAGCTTTAGGTAGTATGGCAAGTGTTTCTTTTGATGGGAATTTAGTTGCTTTTGTCAAAGGAGCTTGTAGAATTTCTAGAGAAGATTATTCAGGTTCAGCCCAACGCGATGTGTGGATTTATAACATTAAAACAGGGAGCTATTTCCAAGTGACTTCCTCACAAAAAAACGATCATTCTCCTTTATGGGATGCATCTGGTAATTTATATTATTTAGGTGCTGAAAGTGGTCGTTATAATATTTACAAGCAATCTATAAACACTAATGGTTCGGTAAATGGAACTTCAAAAAAAATAACGGATCAAAATAAAAATGGTGTTGTTTCTTTTTCTGTAAGTAATAAAGGTACAATAGTCTATTCAACGCTTTTTGACTTATATCGAATAGATGAGGGACAATCTCAAAAGATCAACTTAAGAATAGAATCTGATTACAAATTTGAGACTGAAAAAGAAATTTCTACAACATCAGATATTTCTGATTTTGATATATCACCTAACGGAAAATTAATTGCTCTTGAAATTAATGGAGAAATTTTTGTAAAGCTAAATAATAAGGATAGAAAAAACTGTAATAATGTAAGTAACCATGCATACAGAGATAGGAACCCACAGTGGATTAGCGATACAGAGTTGTTATTTGTTTCAGATAGAGATGGACATAACGAAATATACAGAGCTGTTTCTAATGATACTCTAGTTGGATTAGATAGGAGTTTAAAGATTTCAATCACAAAACTTACTAAAAGTAATGAAGATGTATATAACGTTTTGGTTTCACCAGACCATAAAAAACTAGTTTATAGAGTTGGTAGAGCCAACTTAATGCTAGCTGATATAAAGGCTGGCGTTATATCCAATAACAAATCTTATTCTTCGGGTTGGGCCGAGGCAGAAGATGTAAGTTGGAGTCCAGATGGTAAGTACATAGCTTATTCTCAGGAAGACTTGAACTTTGATAGTGAAATATTTATTCAATCCGTAGAGAATCCTAATAATAAGTTTAATATTTCTATGCACCCAAGAAGTGACATAGCTCCAGTTTGGAGTCCAGATGGTAAAAAATTAGCATTCGCGTCCAATAGAAGTGGAAATAGAGGAGGAATAGATTATGATGTTTGGATGGTTTGGCTAAAAAAGGAGGATTGGGAACGGTCCAAAATAGATAGAGAAAATGGAGACTATTATTCAGAAAAAGAAGCGGATAAGGATAAAAAAAAGGATAAGGATAAAAAAAAGGATAAGAAAAAGGTAAAGGTGGCTATCGATAAAGAAAGAATTTTTGATAGACTTACTAGAATTACTAGACTACCAGACGATGAATATAAAGGTATGTTTGGTCCCGACAGCAAATACGTATATTATTCTGCAACAGATCCATCAACAAATAAACGGTGTTTTTTTAAAGTTAAATTAGACGGTAGTAGCCCAAAAGCCATAAAAGAAACTTCAAAAGTAGGAAGAGTAGCAGATATTGATGGTAAATTTTATTTTACGTCTTCAGGTAGATTAAAAGAACTGAACCCTAGTGGAGATAAAATTATTTCTCTAGCTCATCTAGCCAAATATAAAGAAGATTTTGTTGCTATGAATCAACAGGTTTATAAAGAAGCTACTCGTGTGCTAACAATGGGATTCTATGATCCTAATTTTCATGGCTATGATTGGAAATCTTTGATTAAAAAATACAAACCATTAGCGTTAAAAGCGAGTACAGAGCAAGATTACAGTTTTGTATTTAATTTGTTGTTAGGTCAGTTGAATGCTAGTCATATGGGTTATCGAGCAAAAACTTCTGAACGTACAAACAATGATAATATTGGATTGTTAGGGGTTGAAGTGAAGAATATTTCAAAAGGAGTTAAAGTTGAATATGTACTTAAAAATTCTGTGGCAAACAAATCAAAGGTAAACTTAAAAGTCGGCGATATTATCACTGCGGTTAATAATAAACCGATAAGTAAAAACACTAATTTTTACAGTTTATTAAAAAATTCCAAAGGGGAAGAAATATTATTAACAAAAAGTAACGCAAAAGATGTTATTGTTAGAACTTCAAGTTCCTTAAGAACTTTACAGTATGAGGCATGGGTAGACTCTAGAAGAGAACTGGTAGAAAAATATTCAAATGGACAGCTAGGGTATATTCATATTAGAGGAATGAATTCGCCAAGTTTTGAAAGTTTTGAACGAGAGTTGAAAGCCAGTGGATATGGAAAAAAAGGTATTGTGATTGATGTTCGGTACAATGGTGGAGGTTGGACCACAGATCGTTTAATGGCTGTTTTAAATGTAGACCAACATGCGTATACAATTCCAAGGGGAGCATCTGATAATCTACAGAAGGAGAATAAAATGTTTCGAGGAAATTATCCTTTTAACGAGCGAGCAATTTTATCGGTTAACACAAAACCTACTGTGGCTTTGTGCAACGAGAATAGTTACTCTAATGCAGAAATATTTTCACACGCCTATAAAAATTTAGGAATTGGTAAATTAGTAGGTCAACCTACTTTTGGTGCAGTAATTTCTACTGGAGGCTATAGATTGTCAAAAGGCTATGTGCGCATGCCATTTCGTGCTTGGTACGTCAAAAAATCTGGATTGAATATGGAAAATGATGCTCCTGCAGTACCAGATTATTTGGTGAAAAACGCACCAGGTTGGGGTGCAAAAGGAATAGATACTCAATTGCAAAAAGCTGTTGATGTTTTACTAGAAGAAATAAAATAAAGTTTTTTCCTTAAAAATTACTTTTTAGAGATTGAGAGAACCGAACCTTTTCTGTAACTAACTCATTTTCAAGTATTTGAAAATATACAAAATCAAAAAGCAAAACATAAGCAAAACATTTTAAAACAATAATTATACTTATTTAACCCTATTTATCTTTTGCATATATTTATAAAGGAAATAAACGTAATACGTATATTCCCTCGTTGTGTGTAATGCACAAAAAAAAGATACAGGAGAAATGCGAAAATCCTATTTTAAACAGAGTAGCAACAATTAAATTAAATAAAATGGCAGAACAAAAACAAGTTCAATCAAAAACAACAATGATTTTGATTAGTTTCTTTTTAGGTGGACTAGGAATTCATCGATTGATGATGGGTTATTCTAATTGGTGGTTAATGCTTATTACTGCTGGCGGATGCGGAATTTGGGCGTTAGTTGATTTCATTAGGATAATTACCGGAAGTATGAAAATGGCAGATGGAAGGGATTTAGTCTAAATAAATTAAGTCAGGGGTACAAGTAATGAGAACGTGCCCCTGACTTCTAAAAGTAACTTTATGAAGAAAGATAACGAGAAATTTTGCCAAGAATGTGGTGAAATTATTAACGCAAAAGCAGAGATATGTCCTAAATGTGGTGTCAGACAGGCATATACCTCTATGAAGTCTGAAGAACAACAAAAAAATGAAAACAAATGGTTAACGACTTTATTACTTTGTTGGTTTTTGGGAGTCTTTGGTGTTCACAGGTTTTATACTGGACATACTGCAATTGGCGTAATTCAATTATTGACACTTGGTGGCTGTGGAATTTGGACATTAATTGACTTTATAATAATTATTGCAGGAAATTATAAAGACGCTAATGGTAACTCTATAAAGAATAATTAAGAATGTATTTTTTGAAAAAGTATGTAATAGCGAATAAACTTTTAAGCATTGTTGCTTTTTACTTCGTTGTATCTATTTTGCTCAAAATTATTTTTTCAATAGATATTTTAATTCCTTGTTTATGGAAAACAATTTTTCTTATTGAATGTCCTGGCTGTGGATTGACAAGAGCATTTATTGACATATTACATTGTAATTTTATAGATGCTTTTAATGATAATCCATTAATTTTTATTGTTCTCCCAGCAGGCATATTTTATCTTTATTTTGACTTTATGAAATTTAGAAGGAAATTAAAAAGCACATACACACAACACGCGGTATAAAACATTGGGGTTTAGGTGGTTGTCCAAACATTCTGCCACGCATCAAGTTCGGTGTAACTTGACAGGAAAGTAGCCCGTAATCCCCAACGATTTCATACCGCCAACCGTTAGGCTCTATTAGTAAAAAAGATTTAGGTGGGGGTAGGGTAAAGTTTTAGGAAGCTGTTTTATGATTAGTAAAACGGTAAAACCTAACACCATGAAAAATTGTATTAAACGAAAATGCTCAAGGATGAAAACAGAAAGCTTCAAATATCACGTTTTCTTTATAGGTTTACTGCTGTTAATACCAACTATTAGCGGTGCTCAAACAATTGTAAAAACCTCCAATGCATCTATTTCAGAAGAACAGGCCGCAAAAGAAATAAG
>Ga0209223_10001744_pt1 | contig 23162 bp, 20 predicted proteins | sample COG_06_FD_184750 | JGI IMG/M metagenome (GOLD analysis project Ga0209223, IMG submission 184750) | Pelagic Microbial community sample from North Sea - COGITO 998_met_06 (SPAdes) (version 2) | ecosystem: Environmental > Aquatic > Marine > Neritic zone/Coastal water | place: Helgoland, sampling...
AGTTGAAGTAATAGTTACTGCCATCTCAGCACCTCTTGCTCTAAATTCTTTAGCTTCTCTCTCTCTTTCAGTTTGCATTCTTCTATAAATAGCATCACTATTTGCTTGCGGAAGATCTGCTCTTTTTATTCTAACATCTACAATTTTAATTCCAAATTTCTGAGCCTCTGTGTTTACGCCCTCTTGAATTAAAGACATTTGCTTTGATCTATCTTTAGAAAGTAAAGTTTGTAATTCTTGTTGTCCTAAAACATTTCTAATTCTTGAGTTTATAATTGTTGCTAATCTTGATCTTGCAACTCTTTCATTTCCCACAGAAATATAGAATTTTAATGGGTCAATTATTTGAAATCTTGCAAAAGCATCAACAATTAATCTTTTTTGGTCAGAAGCAATTACCTCTGCTGGTGGTGTGTCTAAATTTAAAATTCTGCTGTCTAAAAAAACAACGTTTTGAATAAAAGGTATTTTAAAGTTTAAACCAGGTTCTACTATAATTTTTTTAGGGTCACCAAATTGTAGAACAATTGCTTGATTAACTTCTTTAACAATAAATATAGAGAAGAAAGCAAAGGCAGCTATCACTGCAATTATTGGTAATAATATTTTTTGCACTTTCATCTAATTACTCACTTTCTTTTTTCCCAGTTCAGGTAATGGTAGATATGGCACTACACCAGAGCCCGCACCTTTTTCAATAATTACTTTCTCAATATCTGCTAAAACCTTCTCCATAGTTTCAAGATACATTCTTTCTTGAGTAACTTCTTTTGCTTTATCGTATTCGTTAAATATAGACACAAATCTACTTGCTTCACCTTCTGCTGATGCAACAACTTTTTGTTTATAAGCTTCCGCTTCTTGCATAATTTTTGCTGCTTCTCCTCTTGCTCTTGGGATTACATCATTCGCATAAGCTTCTGCTTCATTCTTAGATCTTTCCATATCAGCTCTTGCAGCTTGTACATCTCTAAAAGCATCAATAACCTGATCTGGTGGATCAGCTTTTTGAGTTTGAACTTGTGTAATTTGAATTCCACTATTGTATTCATCTAGAATTGATTGAATAATTTCTTGTGTCTCAACTTCAATTTTTGCTCTTCCTTCGGTTAAAATTGGTTGAATATCACTTTTTGCAATTACTTCTCTCATTGCTGTTTCTGCTGCAGCTTTTACTGTTCCTTCTGGATCTTGTATTTCAAATAGAAACTTACCCGCATCTTTAATTACCCAAAATACAGAAAAATCTATATTTACGATATTTTCATCACCTGTTAGCATTAAACTTTCTTGAGGAACATCTGCTACTCCTCCACCTGTTGAAAAACCGCTATCTCTCTCTGATCTAAATCCAATATCAATTCTATTTACCTTTGTAACTTTTGGTGTTTGAACTGTCTCTATTGGGATTGGAATATGATAATGTAATCCTGGTTGAGTAGTTTTTATGAACTTACCAAATCTAAGGACGACACCTTGTTCGTCAGGTCCTACTCTATAAAGTCCACTAGCAAGCCATACGAAAAGTAAAATAATTAAAATTAAACCAATTGGCTTTCCACCTGATTTACTTCCTCCAGGTAAAAATTTATTAATTTTATTTTGAATATCTCTAATTATTGCATCTATGTCTGGCGGCGTTGGGCCTCTACCTGAGCCATTTCCACCTCCTCCTGGGGGTGTTCCCCATGGACTTCCACCTCTACCTTTAAAATCGTCTGACATATGACAAAGTATATAGTGTCTTTATTACAAAAAACAAGTAATGATCAAAATATGACTGATAAAAAGCCAGAACTAAGTGACGCAATGAAAAAGAAATTGGAACCTCGAAAATTCATTAAAAATCCTATTTTAGGTACAAAATTTACAATAGCAATTTCTAGTGCAAAAGGTGGTGTTGGAAAATCTACCTTTGCAACCAATCTAGCTTTAGCTCTAAAACAAATTGGCTGTAAAGTTGGTTTGTTAGATGCTGATATTTATGGCCCATCTATTCCAAAGATGTTTAATATTAATGAAAAACCTAAAAGTGATGGTCAAAAATTAGAGCCAATAATAAAATATGACATTCAATGTATGTCTATTGGTTTTTTAGCTGATCAACAGACACCAATGATTTGGCGTGGCCCTATGGTGACTAGTGCAATTAAAACTTTTACTCAAAAAGTCAGCTGGAAAGACTTAGATTTTATAATTGTTGATATGCCTCCTGGAACTGGAGATACGCAGCTAACTTTTTCACAAGAAATTAAAATGGATGGTGCAATAATTGTATCAACACCTCAGGAAGTGGCTCTATTAGATGTTAAAAGAGGAATTAAAATGTTTGATAAACTGGGTGTTAAAATTTTAGGCTTGGTAGACAATATGAGTTTTTTTACTGGAGACGATGGAAAAAAATATAAAATTTTTGGTGAAGGTGGAGTTAAAAAAACTGCAGAAGAATTTCAAAAAGAATTTTTAGGAGAAATACCAATTAACCCTGAAGTTGGAAAATGTGGAGACGAGGGAAAGCCTATTGTTGAAGCTAATCCAGAGCACGAAATTTCAAAAATATATTTAGATTTTGCGAATAAGATTAAATCAACTTATCTTTAAGATCAAAAGCAATCATTAGTTCATTCCATTCTCTTTTAGATAGGCCTGAACTATCAACATCAACATTTTCACCTTTAATAAGTTTTTGTATGATTTGTTTTCCTTTGGCAGAGACCTCTGTTCCGCCAACTCTATAATCCATAAATGCATCATAAGTAATTGGAACCCATTTTTTAAGAGTATCCAACATAATATCTGCATATACTCTTATCTCATATTGTGCATGACTATCAGCTCTTAGTCTTAAAAAATTCATCAAGTTCAGTAAGTCAGTTTTCCAATACCACTGTGTATAAGTATTCAATGTTAAATTCATTCTTGCAAGTTCTCTTGCTAACCCTTTTTTATTCTCATCAATAGTTGATCCATCAAATCTTTCATTCAACATCATCTCATAATTATCATAAGTTCTGTCAGCATCATTTTTTAAAAGTTCCAAAACTTCTTTTGCTTGTTCGCCCTCTATAACATCACCTCTTCCTTGTCTGTTACTTGAAGACTGTGCTGCTAGATTTTCTGCTGAAGGTAAATAAAATTCTTTGTCTAAAATAGAATATCTTGCAGAATATTCATTTACATTTGCCGTTCTATGTCTGATCCATTGTCGGGCAATAAAAATTGGTAGCTTAACATGATATTTAATTTCACACATTTCAAATGGAGTGCTGTGCCAATGTCTCATTAAATATTTAATTAGACCTGCGTCTGTTGAAACTTTTTTAGTTCCTTTTCCATAAGAAACTCTTGCTGATTGAACGATTGATGTATCATCACCCATATAATCAACAACCCTTACAAAACCATGGTCTAATGCTGGCATTGCTTCATATAATATGCTTTCAAGTGCAGGGGCTGTGACTCTCTTTGTTTGATTCTGTTGAGATTGTTGCTCTTTAATCTCTTGTAATTGTTCGCTAGTTAATTTCATGATTTTTATTGAATCTCTTCCAAATGCTTTTATATTAATAATGTTGGTTTTCCAACTATGACGATAAACGAATTTCGTAATAACCATTGCGGACGTGGGGGCAGTACCCACCACCTCCACCATACAACTTATGGGGGTGAACTAGATTCGACGGGTGACTAAAGGCTATTCTTTTGTTCGGGATTGTTCCACCGTGACGGGCTAATTTTTAATTGCTGACGAAAGTTACGCACTTGCTGCATAATTAACCTAGGTTAATTATAGAAGCACGGTCTGGGGCACCGGGTAACAGAACGCCCCCTTAACTATTAAAGTGAATATTTATTTTTTTAATTCTGCTTGAGCTGCAGCTAATCTAGCAATGGGGACTCTATAAGGTGAACAGGAAACATAGTCTAACCCAGCTTTAGAACAAAACTCTATACTTTTTGGATCACCGCCATGTTCACCACAAATTCCTAGTTTTAATTTTTTATTTTGGCTTTTCCCTTTTTCAACTGCAATTTCAACTAAATCTGCAACTCCATCGTCTATTGAAACAAATGGATCAATTGAAAATATTTTATTATCCAAATAATCATTTAAAAATTTGCCACTATCATCCCTGCTAATTCCAAATGTTGTTTGTGTTAAATCATTAGTCCCAAAACTAAAAAATTCTGCATGCTTTGCAATTTCTTTTGCCTTAATTGCGGCCCTTGGAAGTTCAATCATTGTTCCAACCATATATTCAATTTTTAATTTATGTTGTTTTTGAACTTCATTAGCTATGTTAACAACCAGATCTTTCATTATCTTTATTTCAGCCTCAGTAGAAACTAAAGGAATCATAATTTCTACAAAAGCTGATTTAATCTTTTTCTTTTTAAGTTGGGCTAATGCTTCAAAAATAGCCCTACATTGCATTTCATAGATTTCTGGAAAAGATATGCCAAGTCTACATCCTCTATGACCTAGCATTGGATTTTGTTCATGAAGCTCTTCTATTCGAGATTGAACTTCTTTAATTGGAAGACCGACAACATTTGCAACTTCACTGATTTCTTTATTTGTTCGAGGTAAAAACTCATGAAGAGGAGGATCTAACAATCTGACTGTAACTGGCAAACCACTCATAATTTTAAAGATTTCAATAAAATCTTTTTTCTGGTGAGGCAAAAGTTTATCAAGTGCTTTTGCTCTATCTTCTTTGGTTTTTGATAAAATCATTTCTCTTACAGATAAAATTCTTTCTTCATCAAAAAACATATGTTCGGTTCTGCAAAGACCAATGCCCTCTGCTCCAAAATCTTTAGCTGTTTTTGTATCTTTGGGTGTTTCTGAATTAGTTCTAATATTTAACTTTCTAAATCCATCCGCCCAAGACATTAACTTTGAAAAATCTCCAGAAATTTCTGGCTTTACAGTAGCAACACTTCCTGCAATAATTCTGCCAGTAGAACCATCAATAGTTATTATTTCACCTTCTTTTATTTCCAGAGATGAAGTTTTAAATGTTTTGTTTTCATAATTTATATCAATTTCGCTTGAGCCTGAAACACATGGTCTTCCCATTCCTCTTGCAACTACCGCTGCATGACTAGTCATTCCTCCCCTTGCGGTTAAAATACCTTTGGCTGCGTGCATTCCTTGAATGTCTTCTGGGGATGTTTCAATTCTAACTAAAATTGTATCTTGCATCATTCCTGTTAATCTTTCAGCCTCTTCCGATGTAAATACCACTTTTCCACTTGCTGCTCCAGGAGATGCGGGGAGACCGTTAGCAATAACATTAATTGAACTTTTTTCATCTAAAGTAGGATGAAGGAGAGTATCTAACGAATTAGGATCAATTCTTAAAACTGCTTCTTTTTTTGAAATCAGTTTTTCTCTCACCATATCAACTGCAATCTTAATAGCTGACTTAGCTGTTCTCTTTCCAGACCTTGTTTGAAGCATCCATAATTTTTTATTCTCAACTGTAAACTCTACGTCTTGCATATCCTTATAATGTTTCTCTAATTTCTTTAAAATATTATGAAGTTGTCTGTAAACATTTGGCATAACCTCTTCCATTGATGGATCCTTCACTTTTGCATTTTTTCTAGCTTTTTTAGTAATGTATTGAGGTGTTCTAGTGCCAGCTACAACATCTTCTCCTTGAGCATTAATTAAATATTCACCATAAATTTCATTTAATCCATTTGATGGATTTCTCGTAAAAACTACTCCTGTCGCACAATCTTCACCCATATTACCAAAGACCATTGATTGAACATTAACTGCTGTTCCCCATTCAGCTGGAATTTGGTTTAATTTTCTGTAAATTTTTGCCCTATTGCTTTCCCATGATAAAAATACTGCACTAATTGCACCTAACAATTGTTCATAAACATCTTGAGGAAAATTTTTTTTAGTTTTTTCTTTAACTGTTCTTTTAAAATCAGCTATCAAACCCTCCCAGTCACTTTCATCTAAATCTGTATCTAAAAGAACTCCCTTAGTAAGTTTATAATTTTCAATAAGTTCTTCAAAATGATAACCTTCAACACCCATTACTACATTTCCATACATTTGAATGAACCTTCTATAACTATCATTAGCAAATCTTGCGTTAGAGGTTTTCAAAGCTAAAGCTTTTACAGTTCTATCATTTAAGCCAAGGTTTAAAATTGTATCCATCATTCCAGGCATTGACACTCTTGCTCCAGATCTAACAGAAAGCAACAAGGGGTTTTTTAAATCTCCAAATTTTTTACCCACATCTTTTTCAATAATTTTTAATTCTTTTTTAATTTGATTTACTAGATTTTTATTTAATTTTTTTTTATCTTTATAAAAAAGTTCACAAACTTTAGTTGAGATTGTAAATCCAGGTGGAACTGGAAGGCCCATTCTACCCATTTCGGAAAGGTTGGCACCTTTTCCACCTAAAAAATTTTTGGGATTTTTGATTGTTTTACTATCTTTAGATTTAAAATTTAAAATAAGTTTTTTCATTAGTGTGAGTCAATTAAAGAAAAATTAACATAATTATCAAACGTTTTACATAACATTTGAATTAGTTCTAGTCTGTTTTTTTTAATTGTAGAGTCTTCTTCATTTACAATTACATTATCAAAAAAATCAAAAACTATTTTTTTTGACTCAGCTAAAATGGCAAGTGATTGCTCAAAACTTTCATCTTTATTTATACTTGAAAAATACTTTCTTAATTCATTAATTTTTTTTAATAAATTTTTTTCAAGTTCTGTTTTAAAAATACCAGGATCAGTTGTATTTGATAGCTCAAATTTTTTATCTTTTAACTCACTATCTAATATGTTTGAAGCTCTTTTGTAGCTTGAAATGATGTCAATTCCAGTTGTTTTACCAATGATTTTATTTAAACTTTTTGCTTTGCCAAAAATAGCAACTGATTGATCTAAATTAAAAGAATTTGCTGAAGCTTGAATAATATCATGGCGAATTTTTTCCTCTTTCATATAAAATTTTAATCTATCTTTTAAAAAATCAGATAATTCTTTTTGTAAAAACTTATTCTCAAAATTAAAACCCTGATCTAAATATAAGCTTGATGAATAACTAATTAAGTCTCTTATTTTAAAATCTTTTTTATTCTCAACTATTGTTTTTATTATTCCTAAAGCCAATCTTCTTAAGGCAAATGGATCTTTAGAACTAGTTGGTTTCTGGTTAATTCCAAAAAAACCAACTAAAGTGTCTATCTTGTCAGCTAATGATAGTGCAATACTATAAGGTTTTTTTGGTACCTTTGAGTCTAGCCCTGCCGGTAAGTATTGCTCTCTTATCGCAAGTGATATTTCTTTTTCAAAACCTTGTTCTTCTGCAAAATAGCCACCCATAATTCCTTGAAGCTCTGGAAATTCACCCACAAGCTCAGATACTAAATCTACCTTACAAACTGAGGCTGATAACTCCACTTTTTCTTTGCTGATCAAAAGTTCATCTGAAAGCATTCCTCCAAGTTTTCTCATTCTTTGGACTTTGTCAAAATATGTTCCTAATCCTTTAAAATAGTTCATAGATTTTAATTTTGAAACTCTTTTAACTAAATTTTGAGATTTATCTTTTTCCCAAAAAAATTCAGCGTCACTCAATCTTGCTTCCACAACTCTTTCATTTCCCAACTTTATAAAACCTTTTTTGTCTTGTTTGTTTGTGACAACTAAAAATTCATTAGTGATATTTCCTTTTCGATCAAATGTTGGAAAATATTTTTGATGATGTTGCATTGTAATAATTAAAATTTCTTTTGGGATATTAAGGAATTTCCTATCAAATTCACAAATTATTACATTTGGCTGATCTGTTAAACCAACAACTTCATCAAGTAATTTTAGATTGCTTTCAATCTTTATGTTTTTCTTATTTAAAATTTCATTAAATTTTTTTTCAATTAAATTTTTTCTTTCTTTCTGATCTATAATAATATTTAATTTCTTAAAAAAATTAACATAGTCCTTGAAATCATTAAATATTTTCTTATTTTCCTCAAACTCTTTATCTATAAAAGTTGTATTTGATGAGACCAAGTGATGAAAATTAAAAGTTAGTTTTTTTTTATCAAACATAGCTAATATTGATTTTAATGGTCTGCCCCAATTTAAATCAAACTCACCCCACCTCATTGATTTTTTCCATTGAATTTTTTGTAACAACAAGGGTACAAATTCTTCCAATAAGTTATGAGTATTAAGTTTTTTTGATTTTGTTTTAAAAAAATAAAACTCACCTTTATCTATTTTTTTCTTAATAAGATCTTTATTTGAAATATTATTAGATTTCATAAAGCCCTCTAATGCTATTTCTGGGGCATTTATATTGGGTCCTTTAATTTCTTTCGATTTTAAAACTACTTGTTTTTGTAGACCCTCAAATACAATTATTAATCTATTGGGTGTTGAATATGACGAACTTTTTTTGAAAGAAATAAATTTTTCACTAAATGCTTTATTAAAACTATCCAACAACTCTTCACGTAAATTTTTTTGAAGTGATGAGGGTATTTCCTCACTAAATAATTCTAGAAAAAATTCAGACATTTAGCTTTGACTATCTAACCATATTCCTGCAGCAGCTTTGGTAATATCACGAATTCTACCTATATATCCTGCTCTTTGAGCTACACTTATTGCTCCTCTTGCATCTAAAATATTGAATACATGGCTTGCTTTTAAACATTGATCATATGATGGTAATGATAGTTTTTTTTCAACAAGAGACTTTGCCTCTATTTCATGCATATCAAACATTTTTAATAAGTTGTCTATATTTGCATGTTCAAAATTATATGCTGAAAATTCTTTTTCTGCTTGATGAAAAACATCCTGATACTTTACTCCTTCATCATTCCATAATAGATCATAAACGCTTTTTTGTTTTTGTGTAAACATGCATATTCTTTCTAAACCATAAGTAATTTCAACTGAAACTGGTTTACATTCATATCCTGCCATTTGCTGGAAGTATGTAAATTGAGTTATCTCCATACCATCACACCAAACTTCCCAACCTAAGCCTGCAGCACCCAATGTAGGACTTTCCCAGTCATCTTCAACAAATCTAACATCATGCTCATTATGATCAATACCAATTACTGATAAACTATTAAGGTATAATTTTTTTATATTATCTGGTGAAGGTTTTATTAAAACTTGAAATTGGTAATAATGCTGAAGTCTATTTGGGTTATCACCATATCTTCCATCCGTAGGTCTTCTTGATGGTTGAACATATGCAGCTTTCCATGGTTTTGGGCCAAGTGATCTAAGTGTTGTAGCTGGATGAAATGTACCAGCGCCAACTTCCATATCATATGGTTGTAAAACTATACATCCCTTTTTACTCCAAAACTTTTGGAGATTTAGGATTATTTCTTGAAATGATTGAAATTTTTCTTTTGGTTTTTTTATTTTAGAAACCATATCTTTGCCAGATTGACCTTTCATCCAAGATATTAGCTAGTTGATCTACTTGATTACTAGAGGATGATAGTTTTTGACTCAACCAACCTTTAGTTTTTTCAAATTTTTTAATTATCACATCATCTCCAAATTTTTCTTTTAATATTACATGAGCATCGCCTACTCCATCTATTAATCCTAAATCTTTTGCTTTACTGCCTGACCAAAATTCTCCTGAAAAAAGTTCTACTTCAGATTTGTTTAGCTTTGACCCTCTACTTTTCTCCACTACATTTATGAAATCTTTATGCAAATCTAGTTGAATTCTTTTTAATCTTTCTATGTCCTCATTTTTTTCTTCCAGGAAAGGATCTAGCGTACTTTTATTTTTTCCTGCTGTATGAACTCTTCTTTCTACACCTATTTTTTTTATCAATTCAGTAAACCCGAACGATGAATAGATAACTCCAATAGATCCAATGATTGAACTTGAGTTTGCATAAATTTCGTCACCTGCACATGAAATAAGATATCCTCCAGATGCCGCTACATCTTCCGCAAATACAATTACTTTTTTTTTATTTTTTTTAGCCTCTTGTCTAATGAAACTATAAATTAGATGTGACTGAACGGGTGATCCACCTGGTGAGTTTATTGTAATAGCCACACAAGTAGCCTTTTTAAGAGAAAATGCCTTTTTTATGAGTTCTTCTTGCCCTGCAAAATCAATCCCTTGTTTAAATTTTCCAGCATTTCCAATAACACCACTTAGTTTTATGTGGGCTACAGTCTTTTTCTTTTTAAAAAAAGAGAACATTATTATTCCTTATAGAATTATTAATTGAATATAAAAACACTTATAATTGAAGAATTAGGTGCGTCAATTGATAAGTAATATATAAAACCCAATTATACTAATTTAAATCAATTATGGGAACTGTAGTACAGCTTAAAAATCAGATAAATGACTCTTACTTTCAGTTAAGAGATTCAGTTGAAGATAAGCTTGTCTTAACTGAAGAAAAAATAAAATCAAAGTTAGCTAGTGATGTAGAGTTAGTCGAAAAAATGACTGACTACCACATTAAAACTGGTGGTAAAAGATTGCGAGCTCTTTTAACTTTAGGAGCTGCAAAATTATGTGGATATTCTAAAGGTTCTAGAGATGTCAATCTAGCAGCTTGTGTAGAATTAATCCATAGCGCAACATTAATGCATGACGATGTAATTGATGCAGGTGTCGTAAGAAGAGGAAAAGAAACTTTAAACAAAATCTGGGATAACCATTCCTCAGTTCTAATTGGTGATTACTTGTTAAGTAGATGTTTTGAAATGATGGTAGAAGACGGCAACCTAGAAGTATTAAAATTATTATCGTCAACATCCTCCAAAATTGCTCAAGGTGAAGTCTTACAACTTCAGCATAAAGGTGAAGTTGATATGCTTGAAGAAACTTATTTAAAAATAATTTCAGCAAAAACTGCAGAGTTATTTGCAGCTGCAACAAAAGTAGGTGCAATTTTATCGGACGTAGATACTAAAGAAAAAGATGCTCTTGAATTTTATGGAAGAAATCTTGGACTAACTTTTCAAATAGCTGATGACACACTAGACTACAACTCTGATCTAAAATTATTTGGAAAAAAAGTTGGTCAAGATTTTTTTGAAGGAAAAATTACTTTACCTATAATTTTACTTTTTCAAAATATAGACTTTGAAGAAAAAAAATTATTAATTAAAATATTTAAAAAAAATATAAGAAATAAAGATGACTTTAATAAAATAATTATTTTGATTAAAAAATACGATATTATTAAAGAGTGTTACCAAAAAGCTCAACATTATATTAATCTTGCCTCAAACTCTTTAACTATATTTAAAGATTCTAAAGAAAAAGAAATTCTTAAAAGCCTTACATCATTTAGTTTGGCTAGAAATTTTTAAGGACTTAATAAAGTTTTTATCCAGCTACCACTTTTATCTATAGTATACTTTAATCGCTCATGAATTCTACTATCCCCATCTAACCAAAATTCAATGCTTGATGGAGATAAATTCCAGCCAGACCAATGACTTGGTCTTGGGACATTATTTTCATCATTATATTTTTTTTTGTATTCTTTAATTGAATTCATTAACTCTTCCCTATTGCTTAAATCTTTACTTTGTTTTGAGGCCCAAGCTCCAATTCTACTTTCGTATCCTCTTGTATTGTAATATTTATCAGCAACTTCATCTTCGATCTGGGTTACCTCTCCTCTAATTCTAATTTGTCTCAAAAGACTTTTCCAATGAAAACACATTGCGGCTTTGGGGTTTTCTTTTAACTCATTACTTTTTTGGCTATTTAAGTTAGTATAAAATACAAATCCATTATGACTAAATTCTTTTAATAAAACCATCCTTGCTGATGGAAAACCATCCTTATCGGAGGTTGCTAGTGAAAGTGCATTAGGATCGTTAGGTTCTGTTTTTTTTGCTTCATCCATCCATATCTTAAATAGCTGAATTGGATCATCAATATCTAAAAAACAGTTATTAAGGCCAAGTAAGTTTTTTTGATTCATAATTTAAACAAAATAATCTATATATTATAAATAATGTCATTTAATACTTTTGGAAAGCTATTTCGTTTCTCAACTTGGGGTGAATCTCATGGACCAGCTATTGGCTGTGTGGTTGATGGCTGCCCACCTAACATAAGCCTTAAAGAACAAGATATTCAAGTAGAATTAGACAAAAGAAAACCTGGACAATCTAAATTCACAACACAAAGAAAAGAAGATGATAAAGTTCAAATATTATCAGGTGTATTTGAAGGTAAAACTACTGGAACACCTATTTCTCTTATTATTTTCAACAAAGATATGAGATCAAAAGATTATGGTAACATAAAAGATAAATTTAGACCTGGACACGCTGATTACACATACTTTAAAAAATATGGAATAAGAGATTATAGAGGTGGTGGAAGATCTTCTGCAAGAGAAACAGCAGCTAGAGTTGCTGCAGGTGCAATAGCAAAATTAGTTTTACAAAAAAAATTAGGTAAAAAGTTTAAAGTTATAGGAGCTGTTACTCAAATAGGAATATTGGGGTGTGATACGGGTCTATGGCAAGATCAAACAATTTCTAAAAATCCTTTTTTTTGTCCTGACAAGTCTATGATAAAACTTTGGGAAAAATACTTGCTTGGTGTTAGAAAATCTGGATCTTCTTGTGGGGCTATTATCGAAATTAGAGCAAGAGGCATTCCTGTAGGACTTGGTGCTCCTATTTATTCAAAATTAGACGCGGATATAGCTTCTGGATTAATGAGTATAAATGCTGTCAAAGGAGTAAACATTGGAGCTGGAATGAACTCCGCGCAATTAAGTGGGGAACAAAACTCAGATGAAATTTCTCAAAAAGGTAAAAAATTAAAATTTGACTCAAATAACGCTGGAGGAATCTTAGGAGGCATTTCTAGTGGTCAAGATATTATTGCTTCATTCGCTGTAAAACCTACATCTTCAATTTTAACAACTAGAAAAACAATTAATAAATTTGGAAAAAATACAACTATTTCAGTTAAAGGAAGACACGATCCTTGTGTGGGTATAAGGGCAGTTCCTGTTGGTGAAGCTATGATGAATTGTGTATTGCTAGATCATTATCTAATGAACAAAGCTCAATGTAGCTAGTATTATTATTATTAATTTTTTACTACTTTAATAGATTCTTTTGCAAAAAATACGTCTAAGATTTTATTTGAAATTTGAGCAGCATTTAGTCCAGCTAAATCATACATATTTTTAGGAGTATCTTGTTCAATAAAAATGTCAGGTAATGTCATTGCTCTAAACTTTAAACCTTTGTCAAATATACCTTTTTCAGCTAGTAAATTTTTAACATGCGAACCAAATCCACCAATAGAACCTTCTTCAATAGTAATCATTACTTCGTGCTCTCTAGCACATTTTAAAATAAGTTCTTGATCTAAAGGTTTGGCAAATCTTGCATCAATAATTGTTGTAGAAATACCTTTATTTTTTAGTTCTTCAGCTGCCAACTTACATTCTTCAAGTCTTGCTCCTAAGCTTAAAATACAAGCTTGATTTCCTTCTTGAACAACTTTACCTTTACCAATTTCTATCTTTTCATCAATTGGAGGTAAATCAAGACCAACTCCTGTTCCTCGTGGATATCTAATAGCACAAGGTCTATCGTTAATATCAACTGAAGTATTTATCATTTTTACTAACTCTGACTCGTCACTTGCTGCCATTACTATAAAATTAGGTAAAGTTGATAAATATGTGATATCAAATGAACCAGCATGCGTTGAACCATCTGCTCCAACTAAACCTGCTCTATCAATTGCAAATCTTACTGGTAGACTTTGTATGGCTACATCGTGAACAACTTGATCATAAGCTCTTTGTAAAAAAGTAGAGTAAATTGCAGCGTAAGGCTTATATCCCTCTGTTGCTAAACCAGCCGCAAAAGTTACAGCATGCTGTTCAGCTATACCAACATCAAACATTCTTTTAGGAAATTCTTTTCCAAAAATGTCCATTCCCGTACCTCCTGGCATTGCAGCTGTTATTCCAACAATTTTACTATCCTTTTGAGCATGCTTAACCAGAGTATTAGCAAATACTTTTGTGTATGCAGGAAGATTGCTAGCACTTTTTACCTGTTCTCCTGTTTCAACATTAAACTTTGCAACACCATGATAATGGTCTTTTGCTTTTTCAGCATATGAATAACCTTTTCCTTTTTGTGTTTTGATATGAATCATGATTGGACCTTCATGGTTAGTGTCTCTTGCATTTTTTAAGATTGGAACAAGACTTGTTAAATCATGACCATCAATTGGACCAGCATAATAAAAACCTAAAGAACTAAATAAAGTTCCACCAGTAACCGCAGATCGCAAAAAATCTTCAGCTTTACCAGCTTTAGCGCTAAATCTTTTTGAAAATGCTGAGGCAATTAACTTAAATGTTTCCCTAAGACTAAAATATATTTTTCCAGTAAATAATTTTGCTAAATATGTTCTCATAGCACCTACTGGTTTTGCAATCGACATGTCATTATCATTTAAAATAACAATCATTTTAGTCTTTGATGCTCCAGCGTTATTCATGGCCTCGTAAGCCATACCTGCACTTATTGCACCATCACCAATTACTGCTATCACATTAGATGATTTATTAGCCAGTTTATTTGCTTCAGCAATACCTAATGCAGAAGATATGGAAGTCGAGCTATGAGCAGCACCAAAAGGATCATATTCACTCTCTGTCCTTTTTGTAAAACCCGAAAGTCCATTTCCTTGTCTTAAAGTTCTAATTTTATTTTTTCTTCCAGTTAAAATTTTATGTGGATATGCTTGATGCCCTACATCCCAAATTAATTTATCATTAGGAGTGTCAAAAACGTAATGAAGTGCAACTGTCAATTCAACCACACCTAATCCCGCTCCTAAATGACCCCCTGTTTCTGATACCGCACTTATCATTTCTTTTCTAACTTCATCAGAAACATCTTTTAAATCATTTTCTGAAAGTTTTCTCAAATCAGAAGGGAAATTTATTTTATCTAAAAATTTATAATTTTGTGTCATTTGTCTCTATTAAGTATGTAGCTTAATGTTTCTTTAATATTTTTTGAATTTGATCCATAATTTTTTAAATTTTTATTAATTTTAAATATAATATTATCACAATACTCAATCGCATTCTTATGTCCAAGTAAACTTATAAGTGTTGCTTTACCTTTTTTTTGATCTTTACCTGTTTTTTTACCAGCTATTTTTGAGTCACCTTTATGATCAATTAAATCATCGGCTATTTGAAATAATAAACCAATATTTGAACCTATATTTTCAAAAAATTTTATTTCTTTATCTTTTTTGTTTTTTATAATCGCAGGAACAGCACAACAGAAACTAAATAATTTTCCTGTTTTTTTAATTTCCATTTCAATAATTTTATTTTTTGATATCTTTTTTTTTTCATAACTTAAATCTAGATATTGACCACCAGCTATACCTAAGTGACCTGAGCATTCAGATAACTTCTTAATTAAATTAATTTTGGTTTTTTCACTTACTCTTAAAGTAGGACTTGCTAAAATTTCACATGCCATTGTTTGTAAAGAGTTTCCAGCAAGAACAGCTGTAGATTCACCAAATTTGATATGAGTAGAAGGTTTACCTCTTCTTATTTTGTCATCATCCATACACGGTAAATCATCATGTATAAGGGAGTAAGCGTGAATACATTCAACTGCTGCACCAATTGCTATTAAGGTTTTATAATCAATCGATAATAATGAACCAATATCTATCAAAATTTTAGATCTAATTTTTTTACCGCCAGGAAATAAACCATATTTCATTGCCGGAATTAATTCGGAGTTACCTTGTTTTTTAAGAAAGTTTTTTAAAAAAAGATTTGTGTCTATTGCTATCTTGCTTAACTTATTATTCATTTTTTCTTTATTATATCTTTAACTTTTTTATTTGTTTCTTCGCTTATATTCTTAAAATTTTTATGAAATTTTTTTTCAATAACTTTATTCAACTTTAATAACTCTTGGTAACTTTCTATTGAATTATTAAGGTCTTTTTCATTTTCTAATGACTCAATTATTTTATCTGCTTGATCTGTTAAATCCTCAAGAGAGAATTGACTATTATCAGTTGGTAAATCTTTATCTTTCATATAATAATAATTATTAATACATGAAATCTATTCAATCAAATATCAAAAAAGCTAAAAAATATTTAGATAAAAATCATTGTATAGCTGTACCTACCGAAACTGTTTATGGATTGGCAGGAAATGCTTATTCCAACATGGCTGTAAAAAAAATATTTAAGCTTAAAAAAAGACCAATGAATAACCCCTTAATTGTTCATTATTTTAACGTTGATAGAATTAAAGAAGATTGTCACATTAGTGAAAATTTTATTAAACTTTATAATAAGTTTTCTCCTGGACCAATAACATTCATCCTTAAATTGAGAAATAACTCCAAAATTTCTAAATTTGTAACAAATAAACAAAAAAGTCTTGCTGTACGTTTTCCAAAACATCCTCTATTTAGAAAATTACTTAAAGATTTAGCCTACCCATTAGCTGCGCCCAGTGCGAACATATCAACAAAATTAAGTTCTGTTCAGTCAACAGATGTTGTTGATGAATTTGGGTCAAAAATAAAATATGTTTTGGATGGTGGTAGGTGCCAAATTGGCTTGGAATCAACAATTATTAATCTTACTACTAAACCAACAATATTAAGATTTGGAGGACTAGATGTTTCAAAAATAGAAAAAATATTAGATAAAAAAGTTTTAATTAACACTAAATCAAAAAAGAAAATTGCTCCTGGTCAATTTCCTCTACATTACTCTCCCGGCATACCTTTGAGAATAAATGTTAAAAAACCTAAAAAGAATGAAGCTTTTTTATTGATTAAAAAAAGAAAAGTTACATTAAAAGACTATTATTATTTAACAAAAAAAAATGATCTAAAGGAAGCTGCAAAAAATTTATACTCTACATTAAGAAAGATTAAAAAAAATAAATATAGAACAATTGCGGTAGAAAAAATTCCAAATATAGGAATTGGAAAAACAATAAATGATAGATTAAATAGAGCTTCAAAATATTAAATGGCAAATTCAATTGAAGTAATTAACTTATCTAAATCATATAAATCAAAAAAAGCTGTAAGCAATATAAACTTTAAGATAAATGAGAATGAAATTGTTGGTCTGTTAGGACCAAATGGTTGTGGCAAAACCACTACTATTGGAATGATACTTGGCTTATTAAAACCAACAAATGGACAGGTCTTGATTAATGGTATGGATATTGAAAAAAACAAAATTTCTCTTCTTCACAAAATGAATTTTATTTCTCCATATATTGAATTACCAAAAAAACTTACGGTTAAACAAAATTTAATAGTCTATGGAAAGTTATATACTGTTGAAAATTTGAATGAAAGAATAGATCATCTGGCAGATAAATTGAGGTTAAACACACTTTTAGATAAAGTTACAGGAGAACTTTCCTCGGGACAAAAAAATAGAGTAAGCTTAGCCAAAGCTTTGATTAATGATCCTACTGTACTTTTGCTTGATGAACCTACGGCGTCTTTAGATCCTGAAACTGGAGATTTTGTAAGAACATTTTTAGAAAATTATAAAAAAGAAAAAAAAATATCAGTATTGTTAGCTTCACATAATATGGATGAGGTTAAAAGACTATGCAATTCTGTGCTAATGATGAAGGATGGTATCATTGTGGATAGCGGCACACCAGACGATTTAATTAAAAAACATGGAAGAAAAAACTTAGAGGAAGTATTTTTAGAACTTGTGAGGAGTAAAAATGAATTTAACTAGAATTTATGGTCTTTTTTTAAGACACTTTTATTTAATCACAAGATCATTTCCAAGAATATTGGATTTAATTTATTGGCCATCTATTCAAATTACTCTATGGGGTTTTATTTCCAATTTTTTTGCATCTCATAGCACTTACTATAATGGTGCGGTTGGAGTAATACTTTCTTGTGCAATTCTTTATGATTTTTTGTTTCGAACAAGCATTGGGTTCAATATGTTGTTTTTAGAGGAAATATGGAGCAGGAATTTTACCAATCTATTTATTGCGCCAATGAAAATTAGTGAAATTATTACATCATTAGTTATCACTGCTTTAATTAGAGCCTTAATAGGATTAGTTCCTGCAATATTGTTAACCTCTCCTATATTTGGAATATCTTTATTAGACTTAGGATTACCTTTAGGATTTCTTTTTTTAAGTTTATATATTTTTGGAATTACACTTGGTTTATTTGTATCTGCAGGACTACTAAGATTTGGACCATCCTTTGAGAACATTGCATGGTCTACAATGTTTTTATTGGCTCCTTTTGGGTGTATTTATTATCCAGTTGAAACACTACCAGAAATTTTTCAATCAATAGCTTATGCCCTGCCATTAGTTTATATTTTTGAAGAAACAAGAAATATACTGGTCAATCAATTGGTAAATTATGAAAATATAGTCCAAGCACTTTTTTTAAACGCTATCTACCTAGTTACAGCAATATCTGTTTTCTATTATTCTTTTGATAAAGCTAGAGACAAAGGTACACTAATAAATATTGGAGAATAAATTGGCGCGCCTGCTAGGAGTCGAACCCAGAACCTCCTGATCCGAAGTCAGGCGCTCTATCCAGTTGAGCTACAAGCGCATATAGTATTAGTATTACATTTTATGGAAAAAAACATTAATTTTATAGTTGAAGAAAGTGAAAATAATCTAAGAGTTGATGTTTTAATCAATAAAAGAGAAGTATTGATTAGCAGAACTAGAATTAAAAATTTAATTCTTAAAGAAAAACTAAAGTTGAATGATAAGGTTATAAAAAGTCCTTCAAAAAAAGTTTTAACTGGGGACAAATTAAGTCTTAATATACCAGAACCCCAAGAAGCCTCCTTAAAACCTTACAATTTTAAGTTAGAAATAATTCATGAAGATGCAGATTTGTTAATAATTAACAAACCAGCTGGAATAATTATGCACCCAGGTGCTGGAAATTATGACAAAACAATTGTTAATGCATTAATGCATTATGATAAAGACTCTCTTTCAACAATAGGTGACGAACTTAGACCGGGCATTGTTCATAGAATTGATAAAAATACATCTGGTTTAGTAGTAATTGCAAAAAATAATGAAACTCATGAAAATCTTTCAAAACAATTTAGCGACCATACAATCACAAGAGTTTATCAACTTTTAATTTGGGGTAAGCTTAGACCTTCTTCTGGTAAAATCGAGACTTTTATAGCTCGTAGCTCAAAAAATAGACAGCTCATGGAAGTCAGCCGATCCAAAGGGAAAAAAGCTATAACTAATTACAAAACTATAGAAATTTTCGAAAATGATAAAACACCGACATTAAGTTTGGTAGAATGTAAATTAGAAACTGGAAGAACACATCAAATCAGAGTTCACATGACTCATATGGGTAATAGTATAGTTGGAGACGACAAGTATAAAAAAAAATATAAAAAGTTAAAAAATATTGATATGGGATTAGAAAGTTTAATTTCAAAACTAAATAGACAATTTTTACATGCAAAAACTTTGGGTTTCGTTCATCCTAAAACCAACGAAGAAATGATTTTTTCATCAATTTTACCAAAAGAATTAAATAATTTATTAAAAATGCTTAGAAATACTAATGAATAAACCATTGAAAATTTAATATAGTTAACTAAATAAATACAGCTATGAGCATAACTTATAATAATAATCTACCAGCCCTTTCTAATGAGGGAGGACTGTCAGCATATTTAGATCAGATTAAAAAGTTTCCTATGCTTGCAGCTGAAGAAGAGTACATGCTAGCTAAAAATTGGAAAACTACAGGCAATGTTAAGGCTGCAGAAAAATTAGTTACAAGCCACTTAAGACTAGTTGCTAAAATTGCAATGGGATACAAAGGATATGGGTTACCTGTAAATGAAATGATATCTGAGGGTAATGTGGGTCTTATGCAGGCTGTTAAAAAATTTGAGCCAGAGAAAGGCTTTAGGTTAGCTACATACGCAATGTGGTGGATCAAAGCATCTATCCAAGAATATATATTAAGATCATGGAGTTTAGTCAAAATTGGAACTACTACTGCACAAAAGAAATTATTTTTTAATCTTAAAAAAATCAAAAATCAAATTGCACCTCAAACAGAGGGTGATTTAAGAGATGAGCATGTAAATGAAATATCTAATAAGCTTGATGTAAGCAAACAAGAAGTAATTTCAATGAATAGAAGACTATCAGGTAAAGAGTTTTCTTTAAACGCTCAGGTTGGTGAAGATGGAGATGAATGGCAAGATTGGTTGGTTGATAAAGAGTTAGATCATGATCTTAAATTTGCACATCAAGAAGAAATGGAACAAAGAAAAGACCTTTTAAAAAACTCAATTAAAGTTTTAAATGACAGAGAAAAAGAAATTTTATATTCAAGAAGATTAAATGATAATCCAACAACATTGGAAGATTTGAGTAAAAAATACAAAATTAGCAGAGAAAGAGTTAGACAAATAGAAAACAAAGCTTTTGAAAAACTACAAAAGCATATGCTACTTTTAGCAAAATCTAAAAATTTATTACCTGTTAATTAAATATCAAAAGGATTCTCTATCAAAATAGTATCCTCTCTCTCTGGGCTAGTAGACACACTTGATACTTTTGCACCAATAAAATCTTCTACAGCATAGATATATTTTTTTGCATTCTCAGGTAAAGCATCCATATTTTTAATTCCATTTGTAGAGGTTTTCCATCCTAGAAAAGTTTTGTATATTGGTTTTATTTTTAACTGATCCTCAACTGCAGCAGGTAAATAATCTATTTTTTTTCCATCAAGCTCATATTCTACACACATTTTTATTTCATCTAATTCGTCAAGGACATCTAACTTAGTAAGAGCAATACCATCAATACCAGAAATTTTTATTGTTTGTCTGACAAGAACTCCGTCAAACCATCCACATCTTCTTTTTCTACTAGTTACAGTTCCAAATTCTTTTCCTCTTGTGCCCAATAATTCTCCAATATCATCTGTTAATTCTGTTGGAAAAGGACCTTCACCAACTCTTGTTGTATAAGCTTTTGTGATTCCTAAAACATAATTTATTGAGTTTGGACCACATCCTGAGCCTGTTGCAGCACTTGAGGCAACAGTGTTAGAAGATGTAACATAAGGATAGGTACCATGATCCACATCTAGTAAAATTCCTTGAGCACCTTCAAATAATATTTTCTTTTTTTGTTTTTTAAACTCATCAATTTTAAGCCATACTGGTTGTGAAAACTTAAGTATTTCAGGTGCTATTTTCAGTAAATCTGATTTTAATTGTTCTTTCTCAAAAATTTTCTTGCCCAAACCTTTTCTAATCGCATTGTGATGAATAAGTACAGACTCTAATCTTTGATCTAAATTTTTTTCAGATCTTAAATCCATCACTCTAATTGATCTTCTTCCAACTTTATCTTCATAGGCAGGACCTATTCCTCTTCTTGTTGTTCCAATTTTACCTTTGCCAGCAGCATCTTCTCTAATTTCATCCATCTCCCTATGAAATGGTAAAATCAAATTTGCAGCTTCAGAAATAATAAAATTATCAATATTTACATCAACACCTTTTGATTTGATTTCCTCAATTTCCTCAAGTAATGCCCAAGGGTCGACCACAACACCATTTCCAATTACTGAAATTTTATTTTTTCTTACAATTCCCGATGGTAATAATCTCAATTTATAAGTTACTCCATCAATAACCAATGTATGTCCAGCATTATGTCCTCCTTGGAATCTAATTACAATATCTGCTTGCTCTGAAAGCCAGTCTACAATTTTTCCTTTACCTTCATCACCCCATTGAGATCCTACTACAACTATATTTTTCATTATCTAAATTTTCTATTTACACTCATTGTATTAAGATGGTTAATTGGACCATGACCTTTACCATATCTTGGATTAGTTTTTATTGCAGAATTTACATACTTAATCCCAAGCTCACAAGATTTCTTTATGGTTTTTCCACATGATAAAAAAGTAGCAATTGCACTAGATAATGTGCATCCTGTTCCGTGTGTATTTTTTGTTTTATATCTCTGACTATTAAAAATTTTTATATCAGTTTTAGAAACTAATATATCTTGAACTATCTTAGAGTTTAAATGTCCACCTTTAATTAAAACATTTCTGGCACCAAACTCGATTAATTTGTTTGCAGCAAAAATCATATCTTCTTTACTTTTAATTTTAGTTTTTGTTAAAATTTCAGCTTCAGGAATATTTGGAGTAATCAAAAGTACCTTTTTTATCAACTTTTCTTTAAGTAACTTGATTGCTCTATCATCAATTAATTTGGCACCACCTTTAGCAACCATTACAGGGTCAAGTATTACCTTCTTAACTTTAACTTTATCTAGTGATTTTATTACTGATTCTATTACTCTCGAAGAATGTAACATGCCAATTTTTATTACATCTGGTTTGATGTCTCTTGAAGTAAATATAATTTGATTGGAGATTTCCTTGGGTTCAATTGAAACTATTGATTTTACACCAGTAGTATTTTGAGATGTAACAGCAGTAATAGCTGTCATAGCGTATGAACCAAGCGCTGTTACAGTCTTAATATCTGCCTGTATACCAGCTCCACCTGATGAATCAGATCCAGCTATAATTAGTATTTTTGATTTTGGTTGCAATTTATTTAATCTTTTGTGAAATGATGTTTATACAATTAATTAAAAGTTTTTTATTTTCGCTTTCACCCATTACTCTTATTTTTGATTCTGTTCCAGATTTTCTAACTAATATTCTGCCCTGACCTATCATTAATTTTTCTGCAACTTTTATAGATTTTTTAACTTCAGTGTTGTTAATTATCGACCTATCTTTAACTTCTATATTTTTCAATAATTGAGGTGTTTTTTTAAACTTGTTTAAAAATTCACTAGCTTTCATTCCTTTCCTGATTGCAAAAAGAACTTCCAAAGCAACAAGCAAACCATCTCCAGTTGTTGCAAATTTTCCTAAAATAATATGACCAGATTGTTCACCACCTAAATTGAAATTAGTTTTTTGCATTTTTTCCTTAACATATCTGTCACCTACATTTGCTCTAATAAACT
>Ga0209223_10001746_pt1 | contig 23150 bp, 25 predicted proteins | sample COG_06_FD_184750 | JGI IMG/M metagenome (GOLD analysis project Ga0209223, IMG submission 184750) | Pelagic Microbial community sample from North Sea - COGITO 998_met_06 (SPAdes) (version 2) | ecosystem: Environmental > Aquatic > Marine > Neritic zone/Coastal water | place: Helgoland, sampling...
GTGGTGGTGGTGGTGGTGGTTTTACTTCAGAAGTTGATTTTTTTTTTAAATTTATACCAAAAGGCTTACAATTTGAACAATCATAACCATTTACCCCTGCTGGACCATGTTGGTTTTCCCAATATTGTTTACTATCTCCACACCACCAAAATTTTGATATTCCATACTTACAACTACCTTCTTTAGTGACATATTTGCGCACATCTTCACCACTTGGCCTGGGAAAAGGACCATGCACTCTTAGATTTTTAGGCACGTCAATCATTGATGCATAATTTTTACACTTATTTCTAGTCTCTAACGGACACAAATTATCCTTAAAATTCTCTTTCTTATTTTTTAATAAAAAAATTAATATTAATATTATAAAAATAAAAATTATTATTTTATAATTCATCTAATTATAAAATATTAATATATTATTTTCTTTGGTAAATACTTAAATTATTTATTAAATTCCCATTGCATATATCATTGTCCATGATTTGGCAGTTTCCTCAAACAACTTTTTATTATTCTTGTATTCATCCGCAATATCTGCTTCTAAAGGATCATCTGGATTAGGGTCATTTAGTAAAGAAGATATTGAAAGTAAAATTTTGGATATTGTTAATGCTGGACTCCAATTATCACGCAAAATATCTACACAAATACTTCCTGCTGAATTAATATTTGGATGATATATTTTCGTAGTAAAATTGCATTTTGGCGCTTTAAATGGATAATCTACCGGAAAATGTATATCCAATGAAAAAATTCCTCCATAATATGGTGTTGACTCTGGACCTGTTATACTTGCTTTCCAGTAAAATAAATCATTATCTACACTACCAGCAGAACAATTTGTGGGAGGATTTTTTATAAGTTCATCTAATTCTTTTTTCAATCTCAAACTTGCCATTTATTATTTAGATTAATTATATTTAAATTAAAATAAATCAAATTTTTACTTAAAAAAAATTTAAATGTATTTATTATTCATATGAAAAATTATATTGTAATTTCAAAAAATTATACTATATTTAATCAAGATTTGCTTAAAAGACAACTTAATAATATCAAGTATATTAATATTACCGATAATCTTAAAAATAGTAATTTTCCTAATTATTTAATTGATAATAATTGTAAAAATATAATTATATATTTAAAAGAAAAATATATTGGCTTTGGAAAGCATTTTTTTGATAATTTAATAATTGATGAACCAATAGTATTTAATAATAATGTTATATTTTTATACAGAGAATCTATAGACTTATTAGATGAATTTATTAATAATATTTTTGTTTATTATAAAAATGTATTTGAAAGTAATTTATTAAATAATATTATAGAAATAACTTACAATAATTACAATGATATACTATCTAATAATAAATTATTTTATATAAAAAACTTAACTCAAAATCATATTATTCTTTTTAATAGACTTATTGATGAATTATTTCCATTAGATCTTAATTTTTTATATGATGTAGAAATATTTTCTTGTAAAAAAAAATTTAATGTATTTATATTTTTAGACAAAAAATGTGGTTTTCAAAATAATTTTTTTATAAATTTATTTAATATTGATTTTGGAATTAATAAAAATGGAGATAATGTTAAATTTACAATATATAATGCATATTCTAAAAATTTATGGTTAATCGATAATGAATTTAATTCAAATAATATATATACATTAAAAAATAATAGTAAAAATTATAACTCAATAATTGAATTTAGTAATTATACTGAATTAGATAATAATATATCAAAACAAAATCTAAAATATAGGAAGCAATCATTCATTAATTTTAAAAATTCAGATTATGATTACTATTTTACAGTAGATATATCACATATTATTGATAATAGTAATGTTATTAAAGATCTAATTATTCAAGATAAAGATTTAATAGTTCCTTTATTAACACAGGAAAATACTAGATTTAGAAATTTTTGGACTGATATTGATATTAATGGATATTATAAAACTTCAAATTTTTATAATAAAATATTAGATCAAGAAAAAAAAGGTTTATATAATATTCCTTATTTTTATAATACTTGTTTAATATCCAATAATTTAATCAATAATTTAGATATAGAAAATATATATAGTAATAACCTTTGGACTGAAGATGATATTGATATGGCCATATGTAATAATTTAAGAAAATGGGAATGCCCTATTTATATTAATTGTTCATCTATATATGGTAAAATTATTAAAACTGAAAATGCAGAAAAATATTGGTATAACTCATTTATTTCAGACATATTTGATTTTTTTTTAATTGAAGATTCATTATATTATTGGAGCATAAAATTTATAGTTAATAATATTAATGATAATATGTATAATATGAATAAAATAAATATAAATGAGCCTATAAAAGATTTGTATGATTTTTTGTTTTTTACACCATTAGCATGTAAATGTTTGATTAATATTGCTAATAATCTTAATAATTGGTCTGATGGTAAAAATGAGGATATTAGATTAGCTGGTGGATATGAAAATGTGCCTACTAGAGATATTCATTTACATCAATTAGATTTAGATAATCAATGGAAAATTATTTTAGATAAATATATTTCTAAATTTGCAGCATACCTATATTCCAATTTTAAAACAAATGAAACTAATATAGTATTTATTGTAAAATATTCTATGGATGGACAACAAGATTTATGTCCCCATCACGATTCATCATCTTATAGTGTATTATTCACACTTAATGATGAATTTGAGGGAGGAGGAACACATTTTGTACGTCAAGACCATAAAAGTGTAAATGTACCTATAGGGAACTGTTCTATTCATCCAGGTAGATTAACACATTATCATGCTGGTATACCAATTACTTCTGGAGAAAGATATATATTAGTCGGATTTATAAATTAATAAATATTTCTTAAATAAATATTTATTTATCGGGTAACCATGTGTTTCTAGGGCAAATCTTTTTAAGATTTTTCGCACAAACTGTGCTATAATTGGCTGAATAGCATTTGTTTTCTTGTTCTAACACATCTAAACCTGAATCTTTACAAAGATTTAAATTAATAATAAATCAACTCTTCGACCTAGAGTATAATTTAGGACACAATAAATGATGAAGGTCCGCTATAGAACTTCGTTTTTGTATTCCACTGCAATTTTTCTCTGCATCCCAAATATCTGATTCGGAATAGTCTCTGTCACTCTCAAATGCTTCTGATTTAGAAAAATCAATAAATTTAACATCATCATCAGACTTATTGTATAGAATATTACCAAAATGTAAATCACAATGTTTATGTTTGGTTTCATCTTGCATTTTTTTTAAATGTTGTTGCACAGCTTTACAATAAATTTGGTCTTTTCCCATCCAATAATCAAGCATACTATAATTGTCTATAAGTGTGGAATATTTTTTTAAATTTTCCATAACAATTATACCTATTTTTAAATTTTCTATTTCAGAAAATTTATCAAAATTTGTTTCATTACCGAAAACTTGTTTATAATCTGACAATAAATTTTTAAAATGGTATACACCTATAATCATGCATTTATGTAATTTCGGAGAAATTTGATATTTGTTCATCAATTCAAATTTATCACACTCATTGTCAAATTCTTTTTTTTTTAGTGAATATTTTGTAGTTTCTTCTAGTGAAGCTGAGCGAAAAATAAATTTTAGCCCGGATATTGGTGAAATAAAAACACATTTTACAATTTTCTCCTCGTCTGATGTATTAAATATTAAAGCATATCTGCTTTTTTTAGATAAAATTTTATTTAATTTTAATCCACCCACATAATTTTCTAATCCTAAGGGTTGACCTACTAAATCTTCTTTTAGATTCTCATCTACTAAAAAATAATCTTCTTTTGAATTTTCTACTTCAACTTCAGACCATTCTCCTTCGTTTCCTTTTACTTCTAAAACAGACAATACTCCTTCGTTTCCTTTTACTTTAACAAATTCATCTTCATCTTCATCTTTTGATGAAACTCCTCCTCTCAAAAAAATAATATAATTATTAATAATTTTTTTTCCTAGTTCAGTATTTAATTTTACATTAATATTTGTTTTTGGATTTTTAACATATTTATACATATATTTATAAACTGATATTTATTTTTTTTCATTAATTTTTTTCATTATTTTCTTTTTTTGATAATTCGTCTTGTCTTAAAAAATTGGGAAAGTATTTAGATGATAAAACATTATTACTAAAAAAACTTATAAAAAATAATTAAAATTAACCTTTAAATGTCAAAATAAATATATTTACATATTAATTATGGATTTATTCAAAAATTTAAGGAAAATTATTCATTATTTAATTACAATATTTATTTTATTCGGATGGGCACATAATAACAAAAAATTATTATTAATACATATGATTTTTATTGGTGCTGTATTATTTCATTGGATTACTAATAATAATCGTTGTTTTTTATCAGATTATGATTATGAAGATGATCCTAATGGATACACCAAAGATTTACTGAATAAATTTGGTATTAAATTAAATAATGATAAAATTATTCTATACATATGTTATCTATTGTTATTTATACCCTTTATTATTAGTGTAATAAAAATTAATATTTAAGTGCGAGAGTATAAAATGGGGCAGAATTGTCTATGAAGGCTTACAATTGAACGGTTCTTTGTTGGCATTTCACTACAATTTTTCTCTGGTTCCTAAATATTTGATCCTGAATAGTCTCTATCAAATGGTTCTGAGTAAGAAAAATCAATGAATTTAACATCATTGTCAGACGTATTGTATAGAATATTATCCTGATGTAAATCACAATCTTTATGTTTGGTTTTTTATGCATTTCTTTTAAATGTTTTGCTACCGGTTTACAAAAAATTTGGTCTATTCCCTTATCCTGATCTATTTGACTATTCAAAAAAATAAATATAATTATTAATTATTTTTTTCCTAATTTTGAATTTAATTTTACATTAATCTTTGTTTTTGCATTTTTAATATATTTATACATATATTTATACATATATTTACAAACTAATATTTATTTTTTTTCATTAATTTTTGTCTCATTTATGTTATGTTTATTATCTTTATTATTTTTATTATTTTTATTATTATCTGATGTTTTTTCACGTGCTAAAAAATTGGGAAAATATTTTGATGATAAAAACATTTTATTAATAAATAATATTTTGCTTTTAAATAATTTAAATCAAAAATGGAAGATTTGAAATATCTAAAGATGAAGAAACTTTAAAAATTAAAAATTTAATATTTTGTAATTTACATTTAAGAATTAAATCTATTTTGCATTTAATATTTTCGCAAATCATATTAAATAAATTTATAGTATAATTAAATTCTTTATCAGGTATCCCAATAACATATCCATAATCATTTACTCCTATTATATATACAGCATTACCATTACCTTCTAAAATTCTAAATTGAAGTTGAGTAGAATATTTCTGAAATTTATTCGCTGACATACTACATAAATTTAATTTATATTCTATATTACCTGTATTTAATTCTTGATTAAAAATATTCATTAAAATTATAATGAACTCTTACTATAAAAGTCAGTTTAACCTTAAGTGATTACTTTTAAAAATATTATAATTATAAGTAAATTAGTATAGAATTATAAATATTATATATATATTATATTTAATTATATGAATTACTTAATTATTATAAATATTATTATTTCTTTATATGTCTTTTATAAAATTATTATAAAATATCTAGATTTATTAAAATATAAAAAAAAAAATCCAAATTTTATTAATAAAGCTAAAAGTGCTATTGTTCCTGAAATAATCGAATCTAAATTTTTGCCTGAATCTACTAATATAAATCAATATTCATTTACTTTATGGTTTTGGTTAACTGATTCTAATTATAAAACTAGTAGTGATAAAAATCTTTGGAAACATATACTTCATAAAGGTGATCCTTTTGCTAATAAATGTCAACCTGCTATTTGGCTTAATACTAAAACAAATCAATTGATAATTTTATATGATTTAGTAGAACGTTCTTATTCATACAATGAATTTAAAAAAAATCTTTATTATTATGAACCTTTTCAAGAAAAATTAGATAATAAAACTTTAGGATCTTTAAAAAAAAAATGCAATTCAATATATAATTGTAAAGGAATTTCTTTAGCATGTGAAAATATTAAAGACCCTTGCTCTAGATGTCATCACGGACTATTTAAAACTGACCTTAATGAAAGATTACAACACTCTAAAATATATATAGAAAATAATATACCATTGACCTTTGAACAATTACAAAAAAATTATAGAGATATCGGAACATTGTTTAAAAGTATGAATTTACCTTCTATGAATCCTAATATTAATCCTAAAATTATTAATCATCCACATCTTATTAAAACTATTAATAATTTTCCTATAGGTCGCTGGGTGCATTTGGGTATTACTTGCAATTCTTCATCTTCTAATATATATATTGACGGAGTATTAATAGATACTATCTCATTTCCTTGTAATATTCAAATGAATAATAATAATCTATATATAAATACTCTTAATAATGGATTTTCTGGTCTTATATCACAGGTAAGGTATTTTTCAAAATCAATTACACAAAATAAAATTTATGAAATCTATACATGGGGACCTAAACCATATACCTTACCTGATATTAATAAATTTAATTTTGTTGTTAGAGCTAAATCAATATTTAATAATATTATAGATAATAGTATAAAAAAAAATAAAGAAACTTCTGAAGATTTTATAAAATGGTATAAAGTTGATAATAAAGTGTATCGCTATAATATTACAAAAAACACATATAAAGAAACTAATAATTATCAAAATAAATATAACATCGAAAATATGCTTAGTTTATCGGATATGATTAACGAAGCACATGACATAAATAAAATTTATAAAGATGTAAATTTTAGCACTGAAAATAGAGCTTTATTAATTAAATTAATTAGAGACAAGATACCTAATTATTATAAACATATGAGTTTTACTAATTTTGATAAACATAAATTAAAACTTATATACAACGATTTTAATAATATTATAAAATTTGGAACATACGATTCGGATCTTACCGATGGTATTGATAAATGTGGAATTAAAAAACTACCTGTTCCTATTAGACATAAATTTAAATGTCCTGAAGGAAAAATAATTCATAAAGACGGTATACAATGTGATTGGCCACCATGTAAACTCGGTATGAATCAGGATCCTGATACTGGCATATGCTCTTGGCCACCTTGCCCACCCAAAATGAATCAAAATCCTGATACCGGTGAATGCAAATGGCCACCTTGTCCTAATGGTATGAATCAGGATCCTGTCACCGGCAAATGTTCATGGCCTTCGTGTCGAGTCGGAATGATACAAAATCCGGAGACAGGCAAATGCACATGGCCACCTTGTCCAACTGGTATGAATCAGGATCCAGATACTGGCAAATGCACTTGGCCAGCTTGTCCTACTGGTATGAATCAGGATCCTGATACAGGCAAATGCACTTGGCCTTCTTGTCCTACTGGTATGAACCAGGATAAAAGCACCGGCAAATGTTCATGGACACAATGTCAATCTGGAATGATACAGGATCCTAATACCGGCAAATGCACTTGGCCGCCGTGTCCATCCGGTATGAATCAGAATCCTAATAATGGCAAATGCACATGGCCCCCGTGTCCTACTGGTATGAATCAGGATAAAAGCACCGGCAAATGTTCATGGACACAATGTCAATCTGGAATGAAACAAGATCCTAACACCGGTAAATGCACATGGCCGCCGTGCCCATCCGGTATGAAACAAGATCCCAATACCGGTAAATGCACTTGGCCCCCGTGCCCATCCGGTATGAAACAAGATCCCAATACCGGTAAATGCACTTGGCCCCCGTGCCCATCCGGTATGAAACAAGATCCCAATACCGGTAAATGTGAAAAAAAACGATTATGTCCTGTTCAAAGTTTTATATTTAGAGATCCTTATACAAATCAAGATAAAAATGAAGACTGTTGGAATCCTGAAGGGGCCGGTAGTGATTCATTCAATTGTAAAGCATGTTGTAGATCTATAATTAAAGATGAAAATAAAGATATTTTTAATAAAAACCGTTGTTGGACAAGCGATGGGGGAGCAAAAGAATATGGTTATATTCATCCTATACATGGAAGCTCATTTTATCAATGTTGTAAAGGTTTATTAAATAATTTAACGAAAGATCATAAATAATTCAATATCAAAATTTTTATATTTATTTTGTGGCGTAAGCCGATGAAGACGGTCTGAAGCAACTGCCAACTGGCGGTCGTGGCTCACAGAACATATCTTTTGGTGCATGAACGAAAGAAAGATTTAGAAATTTTCATTAAAATCAGCTTGATTCTTAAATAGTTCGCTCATATTTGTCACACGTGAAACATCCCACTTTCCTATTTCTCCTAGCTTTTTTGTTATTTTTTTTTTTTTCTCGTCACCACCACAATACATTTTTACAGCTTCATGGATATTATTATCATTTAATTTATCAAATGTTTGCCCACCACCTGTTATAAACATTAAATATTGTTTAATTATATTTTTACCTAAATTATTATGAATATTTATTTTTTTATTTTGAATTGGATCTAATATATAATTGTACATATAATATATAATTTTTGTTAAAATTGATTTATTGATAGCATAATTGGGTTTTATTACTTGAGATACCGAAAACTAAGCAAATACGGTCACGAAGTGCCAACTGCGTGAACTTAATTAAATATCTTTTGCACCTTTAAACATATTTTCTGTATCATTTACTTCATCGTCAATAAATTTTATTCAATTACCATTGGTAAATTATGTAATAAACACCATTCTGCTATTTTGTTCATTTTTTCTTTGCCTACATATCCTTCACCTGGATATGCGTGTCTATCTTTTTTTGAGCATAAAGGTTCTTTTGAATCATTATAGTGAATAAGAACAATACTATTAGGAAATGTATTATTCCATTCAATTAAGTATTCAATAGGGTCATGTCCTGCAGCAAATACATGACAAGTATCAATACATATTTTTATTTTATTTTTTTGTTCATCAGTAAATCTATTATAAAATTTTTTAAATGAATCTATTTGCCAACAAGTTTCTGAACCTTGACCCGAAGCAGTTTCAATTAATAATGGATTCTTATCATCAATACAATCATTATTATAGATTGTAATAACATTATTATACATATTATCAATAGCTTCTTCAACAGATAATTTTAATGATTTCCCAGTATGAACGACTACTCCTTTACAACCTAATTTAACACCTATATCTAATTCATATTTTAAACAATCATATGAATTTATCATAAATTCTTCATTTGATTTAGATAAATTTATTAGATAAATAGAATGTATATAAACACTCAAATTATTATGGATTATATAATTTTTTGCTTTACTTATATCTTTTTCAATTAATGTTGGTCTTTTCCAAAATTTAGGAGAACCGGTAAATATTTGTGTAGGTTTTATTTTTGTATTATCGCCTTTTTCATAGAAAGCTAATAAACTATTATAAAATAATTTATTTTTAGAGATATGAGTCCCTATTTTTTCTGAAAATAGATCATTTGATGAAGATACTGTATCAGAATGGTAACCATGATCTGTAGCACAATTATGTTCGGTCATTTTTACTTTTATTTTATTAATGTAGGAACAAACCTTTAAATGGTCTAGATTCCAGGATTTTTTATTTTCTATATTATTTATAAATTCTAATAAATTATCATTTTGTGTGATAATTTCAATCATTATGGTCCTTAAAATTAATTTAATTTTTTAAATTAAATTATCAAATTTTTATTTTATTAGAGATATTTTATTACTGATACTTAGATTAAAATTAATCTCTTAGTAAAGTGTTATTGATAAGTTCGTATGTCATTACACCAATTCTATTTAATTAACTTTTTTGAATTTCTACAATAAATATCTATCTTAAAAATATATATATATTGACTTTTTCTATAAATTTATTATTTTCTAATACTGTTCTCATTTTTTCTTCAGTTTGATCAATACCTTTAAGATTCTTCCCATTAGTTATCTCAATAATTAAATCTTTCACTAATAAATCTTTAGCTTCTTCTACCGTTATTTTTATACCTTGACCTTCCATAGAAACTATTACTTTCTGTAAATCTAATGGAATTACTTCCTGTGAATCTAAATTTGAAGAACTAGAACTTCCTCCTTTATTTATAGCTAATAAATATGATTTTAAAATATTTTTTCCTAATTTAGAAAAAATAGAAACACTTCAGTTGGTTTTTGGATTAATTATTTTATAATAAATTATTTTAGTATATTATTAATTATAAAATTTTTTTGAATTCTAAAAAGTTTATATTTTATAATATTCCAACACTCGTTTATTATGGGGTCTTCTTCATTATCTTTATTTTCTCGATAATTTATACTTGAGTTTTTAATCCATATTGTATTTTTTATTATTTCTATATTATATTGTGGATAATAATTATTTAATATATCTAATATCTTTGGATAACAATGAAAATCTACAGCAGATAATTCGTATAAATCAGGATGCAAAGTGTGAATTATCGTAATGTTTTTAGGATTTATTATTTCTAATTTAAAATCGGTATTAATCAATTTTTGTATCCATTCATTAATTATATAGTTTAACATTAACATATCACCTTTCATACCCCCATAAGATTTTCTTATCATCAACGAATAAATAGTTGATTTATTTCTAAATTCTAAATTTTCTAAATTATCATAGTTTATATCGTTATTTGTAACAAATTTATTATAAAAATTTTTTTTTTCAAAAATACATAAAAATTTTATTAAATAAATACACCATTTTTTAAAAGATTCAGGAATAGAAATTATATCAGACATAATCATAAACCATACAATTATGTCCATGTCCTGAATTATATGTACATCTTCAATTATAATAATAGGTAATCTTCTTAAAAATTCTAAGATATTATTTTCCATAAAAATAAATGCAGTTATAATAGATTTATCAATAATACCTAATCTTATACATTTTTGAAGATGTGATTTTAAAAAACTAACATTATTAGTATAAAAACTATTTTTATCCAATATTAAAGAAACAGGTTCTTTATCATCATATATAATATTACCTATTAATATTATTTCTTCATCATATTCTTTTAATTTTATTTTTTTTTCATATTTATAATTAAGTGGTTTAATATCAGTCCAAATTATATTGTAATTTTTATAATTTTTCCAATTAAGATAAAAATATTTTTTAAAAAGTTTAGGTTTTTGAAGAATATTTCGATTAGAAGAGTTACAAAACCATTCATTAATAGTTTGTTGTTTCATATATACATAAATTTATATCTAAATTTAAATTTAAATCAAATTTAAATATTATACAATATTAAATTCTTTTATATAATTGCTGTTAATTTTATTTTATTGTAAAAAAAAAAATTCAGAATTATCAATTAATTTAATATTTTCTTTATTATCTTTATATAATTTGGAAGTATTTTTTCTAATTTACTTTAATATTTACTTTTTTTTAGTTAGAATTCGGTATATATTTATACATAAAATATATAATTATCATATGTTTTTTTATTTAAAATTAATTTAAATTATTGCCAAAAATTTTTATGACAAGGACTTGTAAATTTTCTGTCACTTTCCAGTGCGGTAATACCATTAATTATTTCTTCGAAAACTCCTATATATTTTTTAATTAATTTATCTTCATAGTCTATTTTACTCTTAATTTCTTTAATTACACATTGAAGATCATTTTTTAATTTTTCATAACTATTATCAGTTATAAAATTGTAATCAAAATGACGATTTAAACCTAACAAATTAAAAAATAATTGTGATAATTGATACGCATATATATCTTTTACCTGTTCGTCAGATTCATATATATCACATATAATAAGTCCAGCATAATTAAAAGTAGATAAACAATTAATGATAGGATGGGGATAAGTCGCTATATAATCTCCAGTATCTTCATCAGGCACCATCGACCCTAAATCTATAAGCCAAATATACATTGTATTATCAATACAATGATAAATTATATTATCAGGTTTTAAATCAAAATAATAGATATCATGCTCGAATAAACACAACAATGTTTTTTTTATACAATTAACAATTTGATGTGCTGCATCAATATCTATTTTCTTTATAAGTTGGGTTAAATCACCATTACCTCTTAATGTATATATTTTATTATCTAAAATTTTAATAGGTATAATATTTGGACATAATTCTGATATTTTAGGATAATTTTGTAATAGTTTAACTTCGTCTAATACAAAACAATCATCGTCATCATCAGAATCATCGGGATTTTTTTTTAATATTTTCTCAGAAATTCTTATTTGATTTTCAGTTTCATTATTTTTGAATATATTATCAAAAATATCTCCCTCCTTTCCAGAATTAACAAACTCTTTTCTTTCAAGTCTTTTATATAATTTTTCTTCAAAATTAATATCATTTAATTCTCCATCTTTATTGTGTGATATATAATTTAAAATATTAAAAGGAGATTGAAATTTTATAGTAATATTTTGACAAAATTGATTTCTTTTTATTGGACAAGTTGTTTCTTCTTCTATTTTTTCTAAAGAAGGGGGGATTTTTTTTTTAGATTTAGGGATAATTCCAAAAGGATGACCAGAACCAAGTTTTAAATTTAGATAATTTTGAAGTATTTTTTTACCTAATTTGCTTTTAACATTTACTTTTTTTTTAGTTAGAGGATTTATTATATACTTATACATTTTATAATTTATTAGTATATTATAATAAAATGTATAAAAAAAAAAAAAAAAAATGACTGAAGATTTTAGCGAATAGATAATCCTAAAAAAGAGCCATATTCAGAAGTAGAATGTCCAATATGTTTAGATAAATTTAATAAATCTGTAATAGTGGAATGTTTTGGTAGGTCATTTTGTTTGAATTAAAACATTTAAGTTTTAATTCAAGCTTTCCTATGTGTAGGTGTATTATTTTAAAAGAAACTATAAAACGAAATATTCTTCTAGATTTAATAATTCCAAGATATAATGATATAGATAAAAATAAAATTGTCGAAAGGAAATCAAAGTTAAGTGCATTAGAAAATTTCATAATAAAGTATAATAAACTTTCATCTTATATATTTAATACAGATAACAAGGTTGGATAAGTAGCATATTGGGTAGGAACACAAAATTTTTGGTATAAGAATAGATTGTATATAATTAAATAAGATGAATTAGAAATATTTGGAAAGAATTTAATAAAAGTATTTAATTTAGATTATATTAATAGTTTGTTGTTAAATAATATATTAATTTATCAGTAAATTAATATATTATACAAGATTAAATTCTTTTATATAATTACTGTTAATTTTATTATTAAAAAAAAATTCAGAATTATCAATTAATTTAATATTTTCTTTATTATCTTTATATAATTTGGAAGTAACTTTATATAATATAAAAATTCCTAAAATATGAAAGCTTCCTATAATAGTAAATAAATAAGATGTATCTTCATTCATTTATATTAAAGTTAGATTAAATAATATTTATTCAATTTTAAATGAAATATTTAAATATTTTTTTATAATTTTTTTTCCTAATTTGCTATGTATATTAACTTTTCTACCGGAAATAGGATTAACAATCTGTTTATATTTATTATTATTATTGACAAAAGAAGATTTAATAGATGGACTTCCACCTGTTTTTATAAGATCTGAAATAGAAGGATTATTTAAAAAATTTTGATTTTTACATAAAGATTCAAATAATTTTTTAGCTACAAAACATTTAACTGAATCATATGCGTTAATAATAGGCTTAGATTTTTCTAAATAATCTTGAACATTTTTTCTGAATTCTTTAAATTCTTTAACAAATTCTGTTGTAGATGAAACGGGATTAATATCGCTAGATAATTGTTCTTCTATATCATTTTGTAATTTATTCAAATATGTGTCTTTCGTGTCTTCCGTGTTTTCCGTGTCTTCCGTGTCTTCCGTGTCTTCCGTGTATAGTGTGTCATCTTCGGTGTCTTGTGTGTTATTTTTTATATATTTTATATTTTTATTTGTCATATATATATTATTTAAAGAAAAGATATATTTAAAGAAGTTTATTATATAATAATAATTATGACAAATTCTATACAAACAGAATCTGACTCTGAATCACTTACAGATAGTTATGAAATAAATTCATTAAATAATATAGATGATAGTAATTCATCATATAAAAGTCAAAACGCAGAAAAAAAAAAAAGAGGTAGAAAACCAAAACAAAAGAATATAGATATGGATTTAAATATAAGTCCTAAATTACCTAAAAAGAGAGGTAGAAAACCTAAACCTAAATCTGAAGAATTAATTTCAAAAGAACCTAAAAAAAGAGGTAGAAAACCTAAACCTAAAATTGATACAGCTCCTCCTAAAACACCTAAAAAAAGAGGTAGAAAACCCAAAGAAAAGTCATATTATATGGTAAAAGATAATAAAAATAATGATATTGAATCAGATAATATTATTCTACATTTGCCGATTAATTCAAAAAATGTTATACAAAATTCTAAAGAGGCCGAACTACTTACATATAATCCAAATATAAATGAACCACAAGCATGGCAAGCAGATATAATAGGAGGTAATCCAATTGATAGTGTAGCATATATAAATGATAATATTAATAATATTTGTAATAAAAATATTACCTGTTCTCAAACTAATTATTCACATTATCCTTTTGATGAAAAAGAAAATGAAATGATAGATGCTATACTTGATTCAGATGATGAAATAGATTCTAAACAAGAGAGCGAAGTTTATTCAAAAAAATTCATTAATAATGATTTACAAAATAATATAGTTAATAATATTCATATATCACATAAAAATGAATGGTTTGAAAATAATCATAATAATACCTATAATAAAATTAATAAAATGGATACATATCAAGAAATTATTAATATTATGAAAGAGACTAGGAGAAAAGATATAGAAAATTTTTCAAGTAAAACTAGTGAAAATCAAGTTGAACCAATGTTAATACAATTTAAAGAAGCATCAAGAACAAATACTTGGCCTACTTCAACTTCAATATATTGTTGGTGGTGTTGTCATCCATTTGAAGGAGCTCCTTGTGGATTACCATATAAATATAACGAGAATATTTTTGAAGTATATGGTGTATTTTGTTCTCCAGAATGTGCAGCTTCATATAATTTTGATAATTATGAAGGAGAAGATATATGGGAAAGATATTCTTTACTAAATTTTTTATATAGAAAAATTTATAACGATAAAAATATTAAAATTAAATTGGCAGCACCACGTCAAGTATTAAAAATTTTTGGAGGAACATTAAGTATTAAAGATTACAGATCACAAAATTCCAATTATAATAGAACTTTCAAAATTATTGTGCCACCTATGATTTCTATAATTCCACAACAAGAATATAATTTTTTAGACAATGGATTTAATTCAAAAATTCCAAAAAAAAAAATAATACCAATAGAAAAAAACAAAATTATAAGCAGTGAAGAATTAAGATTGAAAAGAACAAAACCATTTCAAGCTGCTAAAAATACTTTAGAAAAATGTATGGGTTTAGAAATAAATTAATATGTATTAATATAAAAAAAAAATTATAATATAATTAATATGAATAATAATATTTATTTAAAAAATTCAGATATAAAATTAAATAAAGATACAGAACAAAATATAAAAATATTAATAGATCAATGTGATAAAGCTATGAATTATGATTTAAAAATATTAATAAAATTATTAGAAGTTAATAGAAATGATATAGCAATAAGTATATTTGATATAGAAGATAATAATGTAGAAAAAAAAATAAAATCACTGGACGAACATATTAATTGGGATGATCTATTAAAACAAAGTAATTTTGATCAAAAGATTATCAGAAAATTGTTAGATGAAAGAGATAAATTAATTTTTTAAAATAAATAATTTAATATTAATTTTTAAAAATTTATAATTTGGTTAAATTATTAATTTTTAAAAATTAATAATTATATATATATGGAATTAAAATTATCGCTTGATAAAAATTTAAACATATTATTTATAGATAATAATATTGAAATTAATAAAACAAAAGTATTAAAAATTAATTATGATATAAATATGCATAAATATTCAAAAAAAGATATTAGTAAATGTGTAAATAATAATATAGAAGATATTTGTAAAAACAATCAAAAATATATTTTATTATTAGATTGTATAAATATGAAAAATGAAAATTTTGATTTAATAAAATTAAAATATATAGTAAATAATATAAATGAATCTTTAAATAATTACATTTATAAGTGTATTATATATAATTATAATGATACGCATAAAATGATTATAAATATGATTTTATTACTAATTGATGATGAAAATAGAGAAAAAGTCATTTTTAAAAAAACATTTTCAGATTTTATAAAATAATTAAATTTAAATCTATTAAATAATTTACAGATTTTTCTATATCTCCATCATTAATAATTAAAGCTTCTTCATTTAATTCTTTATTTGTAAAACCTATACTTTCTAGATATTTTATTTGTTCCGAATATTTATTATTAACTATTGAATTTTGTATATTAATAAAAGAATTTAATATATTTATATTTTGTTCAGTAATATTTTCTGATACATCACTTATACTATCAACTAAATTTATTTCATTTGTATCATTAATAGAATTTTCTATGTTTTCATTAATATTATAATTTACTATATTATTTTCATTTTCTATGATTTGTGTATTTTGAATTCCAGAATATTGATTAATAGTGTTAAATAATAGATTTAAAATTTGATATTTTAATTTATCATCATTTTTTAAATGTTTAAAATCATTTATAAATATAATTAAATATTTTTCTAATAACAAATTTTGTATTTGCTTAAGATAAATAGTATTTTCATTTCTTGAAAAAATAATACCATTATGAATTATAAAACTATTTTCAATTTCATTTTTTTCACAAAATTTATTTTTAATAAAATCTATTGTAATATTTTCATCATATTCAATTTCAAAAATATTTTCATAATTAAATTTTGAATTTAATTTAATTATACTAATTTTCATATTACTTTTATTTTTTTTTTTTTTTAAGTAAATATTATAATAATATTATAAATAATATAATGCTAAATTAAGCAATATTAATATATTTGTTATTTGATTGTTGAAGTTCTATCATTAAAAGGATCATCTTCATCAGATACAAATTTAATAGAACTAATTATTTTAGGTTCATTTTCAGAAAAACTTAGTTGATAAAAACATCCATTATTTCCGATAGATATTAATTCAGTATCATTTTTAAATATAGTATAACTTACAATATCTTTAAGATAAAATTGAGTAAAACTCCATTCAGAACTAAAGTATTGAGGTAAAAAATCAGTAAAATAATAAGTTCCATATCCCATATGTTTATTACATAGTTCACTATTTTCAGAACTATTAATACTATCTGTTATAGAAATTAAATTTGTATAAAATATATGAATTGTTCCTCTATTACTACTACATAATAAATATTTATTTTTATCACTAAATTTTAAATCAACAATATTTACTTGGTCAGAACCTCTTCTTAATTCTTTAACTAAAGATGTTTTTTCTAATTCAAAAATTCTTAATAATGTGCCTTTATCAGATGCCGAAACTATATATTTACCAGAAGAATCAAAATTAAATATTTCTAATTCATTTAAATGAGCATTAATTGAATAATTTGTTTCTGGTTTATTATTAGATGATTTAATATTAGTTATAGCCAATTGACCTAAAATATTTGATGGATATGCTATTAAATTTATTAATTCATTGCTTATTGCACACAAACCTTTCTGATTTTCACCAGTTTCAATACTTTTTATCAAAACTAAATTTTGAAAATTATAAATATAAATTTTTAGATTACATACAACTACTATTATTTCTTTAGTTAATTCAATATTTAAAATCTTAGATTTAAAAGATATTTCTCCAATTACTTCTCTTTTATGATCATCCCATACTATTAATTTATTATATGGATATACACCCTTTTCTACATTTCCTACAAATATTATAATATTTGATTTGAATAACATCTTAACAATTGATACCCCTCCTGTAATTTTTCTTGCTATGATTTTTTTAAATGGATTTAATGTATAAACGTAGAACCCTGTATTAGTTCCAAATATTATACAATCATTAATTTGATTAAAACTTGAATATAATAAATTTTTTTTTGATAAATTAGTATAATTATAATTATTAAAATTCATTTTATAATTATTATTATATATTATTTAAGTATTTTTTCATTTTTTTTATTTTAAATAATCTAATAATTTATAATATTTTTCTTTTAATTCTATTGGTAGACTATTATTTTTTAAAATAATTTTAGGTAAAATATAAGCAACTAATTCATTTGGGTGATATACACTTATATTATCAGGAATATTTTTAAAAATTGGAAAATTTCGAATATTATCAAAATCTTTTGTAGTTTCTAATTTTTTGTTTAATTTAATTATTATCTGATTTATATCATTATTCTGAAAAATTAATAAAGGTAAATAATAATTATTATTATATTTATATATCCAATTTATATCTAAACCATCAGGATTTTTTAAATGTTTTTTTTTCCAATAATCTGTTATAAATAAATTTTTTGAATTAATTATATTTAAATTGTTTTTATAAAATTCATTAAATTTTTTTTGACTAAATCTTTGAATAATATGAATTTTTTCATGTATTAATGTATCCATAAATTCTTTATTAATTTGATTTTTATCAATTTTATCTAATAATTTATTTGATAAAAATATATATTTATCTACTGTGAAAGGCATTCCTTTATCAATTTTATCTGAAATTTTTATAAATTTCCAATTATTTATTATTTTAGTATAATTATTACAATAATTTATTATATATGCCACATTTTTTTTTAAAAACATTTTTTCTTTAATAGTAAAATTTAATATATTGTTTATATAAAAATTAACTAATTTAGATTTTTCTATATTTTTTCCTGTTTTAAAAAAAATTTCATGTTGTGATACATTTTTAAGATAATTATTCAATATTTTATATAGTTTCTTACTTTCATTTTTTTTTAATTTGTTAACTGAAAAAAAAAAAATGCTATTATCAGACCTATTTTTAAAATTTTCTTTTATATAAATAATAATCCATTTAAAAATTATAAATATTAATATTAATACTAATATTATTAAATATATATTCATATATTATATATATATTAATATTATATTGCTATATAATAATGGATTTTAATAAATCTATTGATTCTATATACTCACATATTATATTTTCATCATTAATTAAAAATGAAGTAACAATATATGGAAATTTTTTGAGAAAAGTCTTATTTGAAAATATATCAATTGAAGATTATTTTAAAAATAATTATCAAATAAATGCTTATAGTAGAAATATATTTAGAGATATCATTGAAAGAGATATACACAATAATATTATTCAAATTTATGTGCATCAAAATTTTAATAGTTCATCACGTTGTGAATTTATTACGTATAAATTAAATTTTCAAAATAATATTTTAAATTTACATATGTCTTACATAAAAAGTAATATATCATATTATTTAAATTATTATAGAACAGAATTAGACATTGGATTGGACATTGATTGTTTATATATAGATCGAGTTGGTATAGGTGCATTATCAATTAATAATTTATATACAACTGCTCCTAGTCCTTTTTATAAAATTATAAATAATATTAAAACTAAAAAATTTAAAATATTAAATAAAAATTTATTTCTTATTAATAAAAATTTATACGAAAATATAAAAAAATTAAAACAAGAGGGTTGGAAAAATTTGGAAAATAACATAGAAAATATTGATGTTTTAAAAGATAATGATAAATTTAATGAAGAATGCGCTATATGTAATGAAAAACATAATACTTTAACTATTAAATTAAATTGTAATCATTTTTTTCATGAAAAATGTATTGCTGGATATATCGAAAATTATATCTTACAAAAAGAATATTTAGATAAAGAACTACAATGTCCTTATTGCACAAATGAATTGAATATTTTACAAATTATATAATATTGACTTAAAGGTTTTTTTTGTTTTCATTTAGTAAAAATACGAAAATCTTATAATTACATAAAGAATTTACAGTCTATATTATTATATTAAAAAATAATGTGTGGAATTTTTTCTTTTATATCTGATCAACCAATTTCTGATAACTTACATAGTAAACTTGTTCAACAAGCACTTAAATCAAAACATAGAGGACCTGATAACACCAAATATCGTTTGGAAACAGATAAAATATTTTTAGCATTTCATAGATTATCAATTAATGATATTAGTGAAAATGGAGATCAACCTTTAATACATCCTAATAATTATAATATTATTCTTATTTGTAATGGTGAAATTTATAATCATCTTAAATTAAAAGAACAATTTCAATTTAAAACTAATTCAAATAGTGATTGTGAAATTATACTTCATTTATATACTAAATTTGGTTTTAAAAAAGCTATTGAAATGCTTGATGGAGTATTTGCGTGTGTTTTAATTGATTTAAATGATAATAAAAATATAATTTATGCTGCAAGAGACCCTATTGGTGTTAGATCAATGTATATCGGAAATCAAAATGATTATAAATCATATGGATTTGCAAGCGAACTTAAAAATTTTCAAAGTATTTTTGATAATATAGAACAATTTAAACCTGGACATATTTGGGATAATATTTCTAATGAATATCAATGTTATTATGATAAACAAATTATATATAACAATCCTTCATTTAACTATTCTATTGATGAAATAAAACAAAATATTAGAAATCTATTTTCAAAAGCTATTGAAAAAAGAACTATGTCAGATCGTAATATTGGATGCTTATTATCTGGAGGATTAGATTCTAGTCTTGTTGCTGCTCTTCTAACTAAATTTTATACAAAAAAAAAAAAATTAAAAACATTCTCTATTGGTCTAAAAGGATCTCCAGACCTAAAATATGCTAAAATAGTAGCTAATCATATTGGTAGTAATCATCATGAAATAATAGTCTCTGAAAAGCAATTGTTAGATGCTATTAAAGATGTTATCTATCAAATTGAATCATACGATACTACTACTATTCGAGCTAGTATTCCTATGTTTTTATTATCAAAATATATTAAAGATAATACTGATATTGCTGTTATATATAGCGGTGAAGGTAGTGATGAAGCTTCCGGTTCATATCTGTATTTTCATAATGCTCCTGATAATATTTCCTTCAAAAACGAAACTAACAGATTAATGTCTGATTTATGTTTTTTTGATGTGCTAAGATGTGATAAATCTACTGCTGCTGCCGGATTAGAAGTTCGAGTTCCTTTTTTAGATAAAGAATTTTTAAAATATTATATGAATATTGATCCTTGTTATAAAATTCCATCTTTTGGAAATATTGAAAAATTTTTACTAAGAAAAGCTTTTAGTGAAGTTGAGTCTCTACTTCCTGATGAAATTATATGGAGAACAAAAGAAGCTATGTCTGATGGAATTTCATCTCAAGAAAGGGGCTGGTATCAAATAATCCAAGAATATACTGATAAAATTTATTCCTTCTATGAATTTAATATTTTAAAAAATAAATATTCTATTAATCCTCCTATGTTTAAAGAAGCATTATATTATAGAGAAACATTTAATGAATTTTATCCGAGTCGTGATTATATTATACCATATTATTGGTTGCCTAAATGGTCTGGTAATATTAATGAACCATCTGCAAGAATTTTAACAAATATTTATAATAAAAATACAGAAATCACAAATCAGTCTCCTACAAAATTTATATAATATGATTTTAATAGTATTACTTTCCTATCATCTAGTAATTCTCATTCAATTACCATATAGTTATTAATTTTGTTTTTACAATCGCTTGTATTCCAAAATGCAAGAAAATTTATCCAATATGAAAGCTTCCGTATTTTATTATTAAAAAACATATATCTTTAGGAATTTTATTAAATATTTAAGATATCTTGCTTATTCATTTAATTATAAATAATAATAATATATTTAAATCTATTTTATCTATTTTATCTATTAAAAATTTACTATTTATTTTAAATAAATTATTAATCTGGTTGTTGTATTACTCAATTTGAACAAAATTGAGTATTTTTTAAAAAATACTTAAACATATTTATATTTACAAATGAATGGAAATAATAAAATTAATATATTCTAATACTAAAGATACAGATTTAGAAGAAATAAAAAATATTGGTAAATTATCATTACCTATATATTATAATAATGATAGTTTAAAAGATGTGATTAAAAATAATAATTATGATATATTAGTTGCAAAAAAAACAGATAAAATATTAGGATTTGCAATTACATCAATAACAGAAGATGATAATATTCATATTATGTCTTTAGCTTGTTTACCTAATTTTAGAAGAAAAAATATAGGTAGCAAATTAATAAAAAAAATAAAAAAAAAAAACAAAGAAAAACTAATTACATTATATGTTCAAAGTTCAAATAATATAGCTATTGAATTTTATAAAAAAAATAAATTTATTGAAATTGATTATGTAAAAAATTATTATAATAATCTTGATGATAATAATGCATATTTATTTGGTTATAGTTAATTAAATTAAAAAATTATTTAATAATTTTTCTATCATAGCAATATTTGTTTTTAATTTATATATAAGGAGTATTTTTTTTTTTTCATTTAATTGTATATTTAAAATATTTTTTTTTATATTATTTAAAATTTTATTTCTATTTATATTTTTTTGTTGTTTTAGAGATAAAATAAATTTATTTAAAATATTTTTTCCTTTTATTGAATTAATTTTGGTAAATTTACTATTTTTAGGATCATAAATTTTTTTATAATTATTCATATATATAAAAAATATTTTAATATTTTTTTTTTTATTTGTATCTTAAAATAAAAAAAAAAAAAAAAAAA
>Ga0209223_10001750_pt1 | contig 23125 bp, 24 predicted proteins | sample COG_06_FD_184750 | JGI IMG/M metagenome (GOLD analysis project Ga0209223, IMG submission 184750) | Pelagic Microbial community sample from North Sea - COGITO 998_met_06 (SPAdes) (version 2) | ecosystem: Environmental > Aquatic > Marine > Neritic zone/Coastal water | place: Helgoland, sampling...
TGAATAGTAACATTGACTTTTGTGATCTCTCTATTCCCGAAACTAGTGAGGAAAGGATTTGGGGTAAGGCTAAGGAATTGGTTGCTGGAAATGGGTACATCCTTGGATCCGAAGTCAATCAGTTCGAAGATGCCTTTGCTCAGTATTGCGAAACCAAGCATTCGGTTGGCGTTGCAACTGGATGCGATGCTTTGCTTTGGGCAATGGAGGCATTAGGTATTGGTAAGGGAGATGAAGTCATCACGGTGGCAAATACTTTCATCGGCACAGTTCTTCCTATTCTGCGGGTTGGTGCAACTCCTGTTCTCGTCGACTGCGACCCTCAAACTCAACAAATCGACCCAGAGCAAGTTGCGGCTGCAATTACCCCAAGAACTGCTGCCATCGTGCCCGTTCATCTTTATGGCAGACTAGCACCGATGGATGAATTGCTCGCCATTGCCGACAAACATAACTTGTTCTTGCTTGAGGATGCGGCCCAAGCCCACGGTGCAAGATACAAGGGAAAGCGAGCTGGTAGCTTGGGCAAGGCGGCAGGCTTTAGTTTTTATCCAGCCAAGAACCTTGGAGCATGGGGAGATGGAGGTGCAGTTACGACCAACGATGCGGAATTATCGGAAAAAATTTCTAAGATTCGAAATTATGGACAGGAAAAAAAGTATTATCACGATACTATGGGCTGGAACAGCCGATTGGACTCTCTTCAGGCAATTGTTTTATCGGAAAAGTTGAAATTACTCGATCAATGGAACAAAAACCGCAGAACCGCCGCTAATTGGTACTACGAGCGACTCAAAGATTCAGAATTCCGTCTCTATCACGAAAAGTCAGAAAATGAAGCCGTTCATCACCTTTTCGTCATTACCTACAAAGACCGAGACTTACTCCAAGAAAAGCTTCAGTCGAAAGGAATTCCCTCAGGTATTCATTACCCCGTTCCGATTCATCAACACAAGTGCTTTGCCGATTATTCCTTCGCCAAAGAAAAATTCCCTCATGCAGAAAAGCAAGGAAGTAAACTTCTTTCATTACCAATGCATCCGAATTTAACTGAAAGTGAGGTGGATGAAATTTGTGAATGCATGATCAAGTAATGAAGCAACCTCAATCATTCAAATCCAAGAAGGTAGGGTTAGTTGATGTAAAACTTGGAGTTAACACCACGATCGTGGAGCCTTCCAACTTGTATGGTTGTACGATTGGCGATGGGTCTTTTGTTGGTCCATTTGTCGAAATTCAGTCAAAAGCAACAATCGGTAAAAATTGTCGGATACAATCTCATTCATTTATTTGCTCCCTAGTTGAAATTGGAGATTCTTGCTTCATTGGACATGGCGTAATCTTTACTAACGATCTTTTCAAAACCGGTACACCTTCTTCCGATCCTAATGATTGGTTACCTACCATCATTGGTCAAAATGTCGCAATCGGATCTGGAACTACTATACTCCCCGTTAAAATTACTGATGGCATTGTCATAGGGGCTGGTGCAGTCGTTACAAAAGATTTAACTATCAAGGGAATATATGCAGGAAATCCAGCAAAACTAGTAAGAAAGCTTTGAGCGATATTAAAACATATTCTTCAAAAGAATACATTATCAACCTTATAAGCTCTATTCCAGCAAAGCCATTGGGAGAAAGAATTACCTACAGAGGTTATTCAATTCTAGTAACTATGCCTTGTTGGAACGAAGAAGGTAAGGTTGGTCCCGGCGTCAAAGCAGTACCCAAAGAACTTGTCGATACAACATGTGTAGTTGATAATGGATCCATTGATAATACTAAAAAGGAAGCACAGGATGCTGGAGCGTTGGTGATTTCCCACCCAATTAATCTTGGTGCTGGTGGTGGAATTAGAACAGGTTTAGAATTTGGTTACCAACACAAGTTCGATTTCTTAGCAGTACTTGCCGGCGATAATCAGGATGACCCAAACGATCTGTACAAAGCAGTAGACAAACTTATCGATGGCAACTTTGACTATATTCAAGGCTCAAGATGGTTAAAGGAAGGCAAACGAGAAAATATGACATTATCTCGGACACTTTTAACATGGGTATACTCATTTTTATTTCGAATACTTTTTCAAACTACAATAACTGATGCAACAAATGGATTCAGGGTGATGAGGCGAAAAGTTTTAGAAAATCCTAGGCTTAATTTGTGGCAAGATTGGTTGATTCAATATGAATTGGAGCCGTATCTTCTTATACAAACATGTCGGTCAAACCTTGAGGTCGCTGAAGTCCCAGTTACCAAGAAGTATCACGACAACATGAATGATAATACAAAAATGGTTCCTTTTAAGAGTTGGTGGTCAATTTTAAGACCTCTATTTTTGATTAGTCTAAGAATTAAATCATAATGGTTTTGTCTTACAGAAAATCATCTAATTATAAAAAATATTTCTGCACTCAATTCACATGATAAACAATACTAACTGAAGGCAGATATACTAACTTACCGTCCAGAAATTGATGGACTTCGGGCATTAGCAGTTGTCCCAGTGATTATTTTCCATGCCTACCCTAGTTATTTACCGGGTGGTTTTGCCGGGGTCGATATCTTTTTTGTTATATCCGGATTTCTTATAACATCAATTATTATTCGTGAATATAAATTAGAAGAGTTCAAAATTCTAGAATTTTGGAAAAGAAGAATAAAGAGAATTCTTCCTGCATTGCTCATAATGACCTTCTCAGTTTTATTTTTATCATACCTTTTTATATACAAAAACGAGCACAATCAAATCGGTAGAGATTCATTGTCCGCACTTTTTTCGTCGGCCAACATTTACTTATGGACGTTGACTAGAAATTACTGGGGACCGCAACCAGAAAGTTCCATGTTTTTACACACTTGGTCTTTATCGTTGGAGGAACAGTTTTACCTAATTTTCCCATTAGTGATCATTTTGTTTTTACGAAAGTATCCAAAGCAATTGCCCAAAGTTATCCTTATTTTCACAAGTTTGGGATACCTACTCTATGCTTTATTATCTACCGACCATCCAAGGGCTAGTTTTTATCTATTGCCCTGCAGATACTGGGAAATTGGAATTGGATCCTCAATAGCACTTTATCACAATCATTTTAATAGCATTCGCAAAGTAATTCCTGCTCTTTATTGTAAAGCAATCTCATGGGTAGGGCTGTTATTAATTCTCATTGGATACTTATGGTTGGACGAAAGCAGAAGTCTTGGATGGGGACTAATATTACCAACAAGTGGCACCGCCATTTTTATAGTTTTTGCAAACAAAAACAGTTTCTCCAATCTTATCCTCTCTAGTAAGCCCTTTGTCTTTACAGGAAAGATTTCTTACTCCTTATATCTTTGGCACTGGCCAATAATTCAATTTACTAAACATTTCAACTCACCATTTATCGTATCTTTTATAGCTCTTTGTATCATAGCGTTTTTGTCCTATAAATTTATAGAAACGCCAATAAGAAAAAATCGACACAGCTTGTCAATTATTGCAGTTTCTTTTTTATCATGCACATGCTTTTCCATTTATTTGTCTCACAATAAAAGCTTTTATGATACCTCTATTTTCGAGGTAACAACATGGAAAGGGTTTCGCTACGACATCGCTCCGACACAAGCCGAATGGAACGAAAAAATAAAATCAAGAATGCATGGGATCAAAATTATTGAACGACCTAAATCTGACAATCAGGCACTTAAAACAGGAGGTATTATTACAAATAAGAACCCTGAATCCCAGTATCCGCGGTTTATTGTAATGGGCGATTCACATGCCTTGATGTGGTCTTCTGTAATTGATGAAATCGGTTATGAATTGAATGCTACAACAATTTTCATGGGAATGGATGCCACATTTCCGTTCATTCGGGATTTTAGTACTAAGCAAACCAATGAAGAAAGCGTCGAGCTACTTTACGATCTTCGTAGAGTTGAATCGATAATTTCTGGAAATTGTGTTGTTATACTTTGTACAAAATGGAGTTGGAACTGGCGTCATCAGCAATCAGCTAAAGAAATGATCGACTTTATAGAGAATGAAAGATCTCACACCATTATCATTGAACAACCACCAGAATTGTTCTTCGGAGATAAAAATTCTGCTCAATACCTTAGTTTTTTAAATCTTGAACCAATCAATACAACTCATCATTTTATAAAAGCTGGAAATACTTCTGACTACAAGAAAGGTCTAGATGCCATCAACAAACTTACAGGGTCGAGCAAAAACTGCTCTGTAATAAGGACAAAAGATATTTTTTTAAACAAAAAGGGTCTTGTTCGAGTACTTGATGGGGAAAAAATACTCTACATTGATGACGATCATCTTAGCGATGCGGGTGCTCGTTTATTAAAGCAAAGAATAATGTCTAGTCTAAAATCATTCTCATTAGATCAGTAAATAATAGGATATTTTTCATGATCTTTTTTATCGTAGCATGGTCTGTGCGGATTTTTGCTGCTAATAAAGGAGGTCAATTCTTTATTGTAGATGAATTAAGATATGTGAGCGGTCATCATTTTATTTCTTTTTTTTCAGATTTTGAATTTTTTGGCGGAATAAAATATTTGCTTAATTGTAGTGCACACACTCTTTTTACTTTATTCGCTGGATTAGCGGAAGTTGTAAGGTATTTGTTTGTGATAATTTTCATCGACTCTTCTTTACAACCATACCAACTCAATAATTCTACAATAGGAATTGAAATATCAGCTATATTTCTATCTTCAGCTTCTGTCCTTAACATTTTATTAATTTATTTAGTTATAAGATCTTTTAATGGAAGTAAATTACAAGGTTTAATAGCTAGCGTATTGTTGTCATTAAGCATTACAAATTTCTATTTCTCAAGACACCTCGTACCATATGATTGTTCGATTTCATTATCCTTAATTAGCTTTTATTTTGCTGGCAAAAGTAGAACTAGTGCTAAATATCAGTTTCTCTGCGGTATATTCTCTTGTTTATCAACACTTACATATTTTGGATATTGGCCACTTTCATTCGTAGCCTGGTTGAGCTGTATTTTACGAAATAGAACCAACTATTTTAGGGTTGCTTTATTTTGTGGGGGGGGAGGCTTATCGCCTCTTATATTAATCCAGGTAATTGGCTACTTTGCTGGAGTAAACTACCTACAAAATGTTTGGGATTTTATTACAGCAACTAAGACCAATCAGATGGGAGATTACTTTGCCGGTTTCGATGTTTTTTTTGATTACTTATGGAAAGCCGAAAGCATCTTATTTTATGTCATTCTATCCCTTACTTTACTATCTATCTTTTTTACTAATTTATCTTCTGGTATTTTCTTAAATCATAGAAGAATTGGCATATTTTCTTCAGTATCGATATTACTTATTTTATTTTATTTATCCGAAATTGAAGGCAGTTTCGTTTTATACGGACGTACTATAAAAATGGTTATTCCTTTTACTTGTATTGCTTGTTCTTACCCTTTGTTTGTCCTGATGAAGATTCACAAAAACCAACTATATTCTCATTTTATTCTTTATTCATTTTTTGGTTTATTCATTATTTCCTCTTTTAATCATCTGAATGTTCTAAATATTGTATACCCTAACGATTTTAAAGATAAAGCAATTCATATTTCAGATAATTTTGAAGAGGTTTCATCATTATCGGGCGTAAATATTCGTAAGCTTGAAAAGCCAAACTCAAATTCTCCTTATTGCTTAGTAAATGCACAATGGTTAGTCCCACCCTTATCAAACACTCAGAAGAGTATACCAAATGGTGATATTCTTCTAAAAGAAACTCACCCTTATTCCTCATTCCCTCCTTACTTATTTCTTCACTACAACAAGGAAGAAAGACAAATTATGCAGAATAATAAATTAGAAATGCTTTTAGTTAAAAAACCATGAATGAGATTAGTGGTATTAACTCTTTAATTAAGATTGGATTAATTGGTGCAGGGCGTTGGGGACCGAATGTGATTGGTGCTATAAAACGCATAAACGATGCAAAACTCATTAAGGTAGTTGACCCTAACATTGAGGCATTATCGATTTTAAATCAACGATTCCCTGGAATCATTACTTGCGCCAAAACATCAGAAATATTTAAAGATGATCAAATTGATGCTGTCGCCATATGCACGCCAGTTGAAACACACACAGAACTTGTCAGATCTGCTATTGACCATGGCAAACATGTGTTCGTGGAAAAACCCTTTGGGCATGATACAAATGAATGTGAAAGCTTATGTAACTTGGCCCAAGATAGGGATCTCAAAATTGTTGTAGGCCATGTTTTTCTATTCAATGCTTCTGTACTTGCACTTAAGAGAATTATTCAGTCGGGAGAACTAGGCGAAATTCTCCACCTTGAAGCTCATAGAACCAACCTTGGTCCTGTCCGAAAAGATGTGAATGCTGTATGGGATCTCACCTCGCATGATCTTTCTATTTTTGATTTTCTTTTGGATGACTTACCTGAAGAAGTAAGCTGTATAGGGAGCTGCAAACTGGACTCTAAAAATGAGGACACAACCTTCTCAACATTTAAGTACCAAGGAGGTATTCTTGCCCATGCACATGCAAGTTGGTTAAACCCTAGAAAAGTTAGGCAGATCACAGTAATTGGGTCAAAGAAAATGGCGTTGTGGGATGATTTAAATCTAGATCATCCAATTACCATATATGATTCATCTATCGGCTTGGACCAATCTTATTATTCCGACTCATTCGCTTCTCACAGACTTTCCTACAATCGTGGAAATGTTGTTTTGCCTTCAATTCCAAGCAATGAGCCATTACTTGAAGAAATTAAACATTTTATCGATGTAATCCAAGGTAAAGAAATGAATCGATCTTCTGGTACTTATGGTACTGAAGTAGTCAAAACATTACAGGTTGCAGATAAGTCACTTCTAGATGGTGGTAAATTTCTAACCATATCAAGAAAATAGATAAACAATCTGTAGCCTCAAGGACTTTAAAGTTCTTTCTATCACTACCAATCTGGTGGCTTTTGTTTTTTACGATCAAATCAGCTTTACTCGTCAGTAAACAACCTGAATGGCTTGGTCTATATTCAACCCCAAAAATATCATTTATCTTATGCTCAACATTTTTTTGTATTTTTATGTTTAAATTAATTGAATACATAAAATTACCTCAGAATCTGTTTTCTTTTTGGGATACAATCACTTCCAAGAATCGCTTTGTTTACTTGGTAATTTGCTTATTTTCAACAACGACTTTTTGGGGTGAAGGTGTTCGCATTGGAGAAGATATAGGTGGACAGGTAAAATCATCTTTGCAGTGGATAAATGGTGAAGTAAATATTCTAAACAACATGGTGCAACCCCTGAGGAAAGATTTGGCAATTGACCATTCAAACTGGAGCCTTCGACCTCCTGGAGCTGCGGTACTCCCGGCTATTGGTATGGTATTGGGTCTCTCATTAGGCCAATCTATAAAAATAGGCCTATTTTTATGTTCAATTACGGGTGGTCTCGGATGGATTTTGCTCTTCGAAAGATTCAATATCAGTAAACATCTTATTTTTGTGCTAACTATTATGTTAGGCTTAAAGTGTGGCACTTCCATTAATCAATTTGGAACGGTAAATATTATTTTATTCGCAGTTGCTCCATGGTTCATAATTCTAAGTCTAAACATTTCAGATAGATTTGGTAATGCAAAATTATCCCTTGGAGGATATTTGGGGATAGCATTGTTTCTTTTTACTGTAGGGTGCTTCGCCTGGGTTAAACTTTCTGGTTTAATTGTTGCAGGTACGATCGGTGCATCACTCTTTTTTATGCTTTTAAAAAAGCAAGGTTCTTCACAAAGAAATAAATTTATCCTACTATTTACTTTATGTGGTTTATTTTTTTGGAGTCCTTTTTTTCTCTTGGAAAAGATTAATTACAACAAAACTGGTATTACCGCAGATCAACTATACAGTGCGAATGATAGCGATATACAAGCACCACTATTCGGTAAATTCTGGGCTGAAAGTACAAAAGATGCATGGTTGACTTGGAGTCTATTAGCTTCTCCAGGATATTCATTACCTGCGAAAGGCATTGCACACGCAATCAGAGATTTTGGGATTCAATTCATAGAATTCAATAACTGGCTCTCACGAAACTCTGTAAACGCTCATGTATTATTATGCGGGATATTAGGAATTCTATTTTCAGTTTTACTAGTAGTGCAATTTAGAAGTTGCTCGTTCAAATTCAGTTTAGACTGTCGTATTTTGTTAATTTGTTTTTTTACTTTTCCTTTTATCGGACTCGCAATCCTTGCCTTTAAATATGAATGGAACTACCTATTATATCATGCCCATACATATGAGTTTTGGCTAATTATATGTGTACCCACATTTGTTGCATTCAGTACGGGAAACTCATCAAAAATACTAACAGTTACTCTGCTAGGTGTTATTATCGCAATCCCAACATCTAAATCGATTGAGAAATTAGCCTCATCTATCTTCGAACCGAAAAACAAATTTATCTCAACTACAGAAAAAGAACGAGGGCTTTCCAGTAGTCGATTTTCCAATGCTATTGAATACATCGAAAATGACTCCGACAATGATCTAGATATCATTTTTTTTCTCCCTGCTGGCGATATGGGGGATCTAGTTTTAAGGTCTAAGATGAGAACTCTAGCCACTCACTTCGCTGGCGGTAATTTCCCACAGCTTTCACATTTCAAGACTAGTAAGGATTTAAATATTTACTTAGCCTATGACAAAGAGTTGGTAGAAATTCCAGAATTTATGCAAGCAATTAGTAACAAGTTCCAGAATGCCTTATCAGAAAAGACGATTTTGAAAGAAGGTATATTTGTGCACAAAATTAAATTGATTCCGAGTCTTTCTGCATCTTGAAAAAATTGTCCGTAATCATCCCGGCTAGAAATGAAGCGGTTAATTTGACAGAATGTATTTCAGAAATCTCTAAAAAATTAAGACACCATTCAATTGATTTCGAAATATTAGTAATAGATGACGGCAGTACGGATAACACAGCAGATGTTACAAAAGTTATAAGCGAGTCAATTTCTTCAGTTAAATGTATAAGAAACGAAGGAGAGAACGGATTTGGTCGTGCAGTGCGTCTCGGTTTAGACAATTTTAGCGGAGATGCGGTAGCCATCATGATGGCGGATAGATCCGATTCGCCTAAAAATCTTATTACCTACTGGAAATGCATTCAAGATGGTAATGATTGTGTATTTGGAAGTCGATTCAGTCGAGGAGGAAAAGTTTACAACTACCCCCTTCTTAAACTATTGGCTAACCGGGTCGTAAATAAAATGATTCAGTTTGCATTTAAAATAAAATGTAATGATGTCACAAATGCTTTCAAAATATATAGACGCGAAGTTATTGAGGGGTGTAGACCTTTTATATCTCCCCATTTTAATCTAACTGTGGAGATACCCTTAAAAGCGATTGTCCGTGGCTACTCTTGGAAGGTAGTACCTATTTCATGGAAAAATCGAACCAAAGGGGTGGCAAAACTAAAATTACGAGAAATGGGATCACGTTATTTTTTTATTATAGCATATGTGTGGCTAGAAAAATACTTTAGTCGTGGTGACTACCTTAAAAAATGACATCGGAAAGAAATTTAACACAAATTTATGAAAAGCGTTTTTCTGGGCATGAAAATTACAGGAAACTTGTATGGAAAATTTTGATTAATGACTTTTTCTCCAAATGGATAAAAAGTACTGACCATGTACTCGACCTTGGATGCGGATATGGAGAGTTTATCAACCATACAAAATGTGAACTACGACATGCCATGGACCTCAATCCAAAAACAAAATCACTTTTGGATAAAGAGATCATTTTCCATCAGCAGAATTGCTCAAAACCATGGAAAATAGCTCAAAGTTCTCTCGATTTAGTATTTACCAGTAATTTCTTTGAACACTTGCCTAACAAAGAATCTCTCGATCGCACAATAAGTGAAATCAAGAAAGCCTTGAAACCAGAAGGAAGGCTCATAGCAATGGGACCAAACATAAGTGTCCTGAAAGGACTATACTGGGATTTCTGGGATCATCATGTTGCTCTTTCCGACCAATCCCTGTGCGAGTTGCTTCAAATTCATGATTTTACAATTGACCAGTCCTATTCAAAATTTTTGCCCTACAATATGGTTCGAATAAAAGAGCGTCCATTATTTTTGGTCTCCTTATATTTAAAGTTTCCATTTTTGTGGAAACTCTTTGGGAAACAATTTTTAATAATAGCGAAAAAATAATTAGCTCCAATAAATCTTACTTTTTTTTCATTGTTGCTTCGCTTTTTTGCTCAACAATATTCACTTATTATTATTTCTTGTATACACACGAGTACCCTCCAGGAAGTGCTCAAAATATTGCCTCAGGATTGGCAGATAAGGTTTTTCAAACTAGGATACTCATACCTTTTCTTGGAGATTTACTTAAACCATGCACTCCAATTCTATCCTTTTTGTTTAGCTGGTTAGTACCCTACCCAATTACATTTGATGTTTTACTTCAGGCGATAAATATTGTCTTCTTAACAATACTTATTGTATCAACTCCAATTCTGCTCAAAAAGATCGAGTGCGAAGTATCTGATTGGAGCGCCTTGCTCTTATTTATTCCTCTTTCGTGGAATTATATAGCGATAAATGGACTAATTGATGGAGCCGGTCTTTTCTATTGTTATGATATTCCCTCACTTGCATTTTATGCAATAGGGTTAATTTTCTTTATTAAAAGGAATTGGTTATGGTTCTACTTCATATTCATTCTTGCAAACTTAAATAGAGAGTCGGCATGTTTCATCAGCCTCACTGGGTTTATGTTACAATTGGAACTATCCAACAATCCAAAATTGTTGCTTCGATTAAACAAGAATTTGATTATCCATGTAATTGTACAAGCTATTCTGTGGATCTTTATACGTTCTTCGCTAAGCTGGATTTATCGAGGAAGTCCAGGCTTATTTTTTGAAGAACCACATTCTATGGGAATGTTTTTAGCTGGGATTTGGAATGGGGACTCTCATTGGGCCATGCAAAATGCTGCATGGTTCTTGACCCTTTTTGCCGGTATTTGGTTAATACCTGTGATTGGATTCAAAAAGCTAAGTTCTCATGGGAAAAAACTCATTCTTGTTGGAATAATATACCTAATCTCATTGTACTTTCGCTCCAATATGATGGAAACCCGAGTATATAATGAGCTAAATGTCATAATTTCCATATGTGCAATTATTTGCCTAACTAATTTTATAAAAACAAAAAGAGACTTTGTTTAGAATTCTCATTATTTACTGTGATTATGGTAGACTTGGTAACCGTCTTCATACTCACGCCAATACTCTAGCGTGGTGCACTGAACATAACTACAACTTAATCAATCTAAGTTTTTCTGACTATGCTGATTTATTTAAGAGCTCACCTAAGCACTACTCTGGCAATTTACATCAAAACGACAATTTCCTATTTAAAATGCTCTCCAGGAAATTATCCAGAAACTTTCTAAGAAGTCTTCTTTTGAGCGACAAGTGGATGGAAAGATTAGCCTGTATCTTTAATCAAATAAGACCGACGAAAAATGTGGCTTTGTTAGAATCAGATTTGAGTCATCAAATAAAACAAAACAAAATCAATCTTATAAAGGATTGGGATATAAGCTGCAGAAATTCTATAAATATTCATCAGCACAAGCTTAGAGACTATCTAAGGCCAAATAAGAGATTCGTAGTTACTGCGGAGAAGATAATCGATGAACTCAGATCAAGATATGAATGCGTAATTGGTGTTCATGTTCGACGAGGAGATTACTCTACTTATTTGGACGGTATTCACTATCATTCCTGGGAATCATATTTGCATTGGGCAAATCAAACTAAACAAATATTAGAAAATTCAGGAAAGAAGAATGTTGGGATTTGTATATGTTCTGATGACAATCCACCCTCTTTGGTTAGTAATAATAAAGGAGTCTACTTTAGTTCAAGTAATGATTTTATGGTAGATATTCATTTGCTTTCAAAGTGTGATTACAACTTGGGTCCACCCAGTTCATTCGGCACATGGATTTCATGGTTCGGGAAAGTGCCAAGACTTGTAGTGTGTAACAATACAGAGTTAACTTCATTAGAGAAGTTTGAAGTTTGTACCACATGTTAAATTCTACTGATCCACCGGTTTAGGACTAAAATGATCAAAAAACTTAGATATCTTAAATATTACGCTAAAGTTTTGCTTATTAATTGGACGGCCAACAAGGATTCTTACGCACAACACGGTGAAGATAAATTGGTAGAACAATTGCTTCCGAATGGCGTTAATTCATTTATTGATATTGGTGCAAATGACGGAGTCCTATTCTCGAATACTTATAAATTTGCAAAGAATGGCGCTATGGGACTTTGTCTTGAACCGTCACCTAATGCATATAAAAAACTAAGGCTAAATCACCTCATACACCCAAGAATTAAATGCGTTCAATGTGCAGTATCTAATGAAATCGGGCAAATTTTCCTCAAGGAAGATGGTTACGAACAAACATTGTCAAAGGTTTGCACAGAACCTGTCCCTGGATCTTTTAAAATATCTACTGTTACCTTTGATCATATTCTCAAGAAATATCCTAATTTTATTAATATAGACTTATTAAGTATAGATGTTGAAGGTCATGAAAAGAATGTCTTAGATGGACTTACCAATGATAAATTCAACGCAAAATTAATTATTATCGAATCTGATAAAAGTGGACAGTTAGAAATATTGAAAGGCAATTACATTCCTTACTTAACTAATGGGGTTAATTTAGTTTATGTAAACAAACTTTTTAAATTAAAAGACAACTTTAAATTACCTTATAAATATAAATTTATTAAAGAAGCAAAATAAATAATTTTATATCTGTTCTAAAATCATATGTTAGGAATTAATAAAAATACTGTTATTCTGTCTTCTTATCCTAAATCAGGCAACACTTGGTTAAAATATATCTTGTTTTATTTATATGCTAAAAAAGTGACCAACATAACTTTTAATATTGACAAAATTATACCTGGTGTAATGCCTGCTTGGAAATACCTTCTTACAAAGAAATATCTTAACCCATCTGTTTTTAAATCACACTCGAGTTATAATTCGAGTAATAATAAATGTAAAAATATTTACATTATTCGTGACCCAAGAGATGTGTATATTTCATATTACTACTTCCTTGGTGGAGCAAAAAACCTCAAACATTTTAGTTGGTTCATTGCTAATTATGAATTCCCATATGGTCGATGGAGTGATCATGTACGGTCTTGGATTCAACATCAAAATAAAGATAATATTGCGATCGTTAAATATGAAGACATGATTTTAGATATTAACTATGAACTTGATAAAGTACTTAAAAAACTTTCATTACCATCCACAAAAAATGAAAGAATGAGAGCGATCGAAAATTCAACATTTGAAAATTTAAAGATGAATGCCGCCAAAGCAGGAAACAACTACTTTTTTCGAAAAGGTACCTCCTGCCAATGGGTTAATTCCTATTCTAATTACGCAAAAGAACAATTTTGTAAATTTGAAGATATTTCCTTACTACAGGAGCTAGGGTATCCGTCATTCTAAAAAACACTGATTGTCTTTTTACCTATGTGTAAGTTAAGGAATAAAATAACAGCATATATTATATTTTATAATAATGAAGATACAATAAAAGAGTCTATTTCATCACTTCTAGCTCAAACAATAAACATCGATCAGATTATACTGATTGATGATGGGTCGTCTGATAACTCTTACTCCGAAGCGTCATCTTTTAATTTACCTATAATTAGAAACAAATCTAATTTAGGAAGAGGGTTTTCAAGATCGGTTGCTCATGAATATTCTAACAATGAATTTGTTTTGTCTCTCGATGCCACAAATATACTACCCAAGGATTTTATTGACAATAGTCTTAATTGGTTCGTAGATGAAAAAGTAGCAGCTGTGTACGGAAGAATTACCCAAAGAGAAAAGAATACACTCTCTGAAAAGTGGAGAAGTGTTCACCTATTTAAAGATCAAATTAAGCAAGAAATAAAAGTAAATGACACTTTTATTTCATACGGATCTATAATAAAAACAAATTCATATAATAAAGTCAGTGGTTACAATAAGGACTTGAGATTTAATGAAGATAATGATTTAGGAAAAAAATTAATAAAAAGTGGTTGTAATATTGTTTTTGACCCTAATCTAGAAGTTATTTCTATTTCAAATGAAAGTATATTGAAAACACTCGAAAGATACTCAAGATGGTATTCTGGATACGGAAACATTCCTAAACTTGGAAATTACCTTAGAAACATCATATATTCAATTACATGTATGGTTAAAGAAGACTTTAAAAATAAGTACTACAGCTGTATATTTGTAAGCCTTGTCTGTCCTCATTTTCATTTTTTGTATCAATTTTATTTGTTCGGAAGAAAATCTTTATGGAAGTAGGAATTATTTATCTTAACTATGATAATGAAAGTCTTTTAGGTGAAACTAAGCTTTCATTAAAAACTGTTAAAAGGTGGAATCTACCTACTTGTTTAATAACAAATCACAACATTGATAATAGTGTTTTTGGATTCGACATTGTAAAAAAAATTAATCTTCCGTTCTCAAATAACAAAAATATGAGTTTTATTTACGATCATGCACCATTTGATATAAATTGGTACATTGACTCAGATGTCTACTTGTATGGTGAGCCTAGTTTCGCAATAACCAAGTGCATAAGACATTCTCTTTGTTTAACGCATTCCCCACTCTATCACTTGGGTTACAGGTCAAATGTTCAAAACGAACTAAAAAATGAAATGAGCAGTGATGACTTAATTGAATATCAAGCAGGTTGGGTGATATTCAAAAAGAATAATGTTAATCATAAATTATTCAAAAGATGCCAAGAATTAGCTCTGCAATACAAAAATGTTACATACAATCAACAAATATTTTCTTTAGCTGTCGAGCAATCAGATGCTAACCCATTTATTCTTCCATCAAACTGGAATTTCCGAGGCTTCCACCAATATCTCCACGGCGAATTAAAGTGCTGGCACAATCATTGGCCACCTCCAAAATCAGCAATAAATAATAACACATTTAGAGAACCAATGATAATAAAGCCTAATATTTCTTTAGCCCACAAATCAAAATTAATTTTTAATCTTTATATTGAAAAAGTTAAAAGAAATTTATTCTTATAGATGGTTTTTTAACCTAATTCTCAAGAGAATATTCTCGTTGTTTAGTTCTCATAAATACGACATTGATGTCTCTTTTTTAGTTTGCGACACTTACGGATGGATACTTGATGGAATTTGCAATGAAATAATAAAGGACATTAATCTTTGTTCTTTTAATAAGACAAACTTAATTGAAGACATTGGAGATTCCAAAAATTACTTTTTAACGCATTACACAGCATTGTATCCTTTCTTTTGCCATATAAAAGGTTCCTTTAGAAAAAATGTTTTCGTTTTATATACACATGATTACAACGAAAACTCTACAGAAAGAAAAAGAAGCCTTTATTGTTTGTCGATGTGCAAAAAGATTTTTTGTATGAATACTGCTACAAAGATCAAACTACAAAAAGAAGGTATTCCAAATCATCTATTGTATGTAATATATGGTGGTGCAGACGAAGAACTTATAATTCCAAAGAGTATAAGAAATAACAACACTGTTGGAATTGTATCAAATTACTCTGATAGAAAAAACCCTTTTCTCATAAAACGAATTATACAGAAACTCAAACACAGGCAATTTAAAGTCATAGGAAGCGGATGGGAAAAAATCCTAAGCGATCAAGAGAATGTCACTCTTGTTTCCCATGATTATAGTAACCTTAATGACCACTACAGAGATATAGATGTATTCTTTTCTGCATCCTTTGAAGAAGGCGGTCCGATTCCTCTAATTGAATCCATGATGTCAAATGCTGTCCCTGTTGTCACAAGAGTTGGTTTTTGTCCTGACATAGTCAATCATGGAAAAAATGGGTTTTTATTTGATGTTATTGATTCTGAAGATCATGTAATCTCACTTATCGAAAAGGCTTTTACATTTAATGAAAATATTAATAATTCTGTAGAACATCTTACTTGGAAAAATTTTAGTTCAAACATTATACAATATTTTGAATAAAGAAAATTACATGTCTTATTGGGGTGCAAATATCTTGCCTCAAAGACTTAATAAAATATTAGAATTATCAAACAAAGATGATCACTTACTAGACTTTGGTTGTGGTCAAGGAGCATACACATATCATCTTAAGAATTTTGATTACAAAATTAAAGGTTCAGATATTCTTAAATACGACCAGTGGAAAAATAATGATTTTTTTGAACAACTAGACAAATTACCACTAAATTATCCAGATAATCTATTTGATGTAATATTTTGCTTTGAAGTATTAGAGCACTGCTCCGATTATATTTCTTTATTGCAGGAGTTAAATCGTATTTGCCGTAGAGAATTTATTTTATCTGTCCCAAATTGTGATTTGGACAACTTATTGAGAGGGGCAAATCTTGTACCTGCACATTGGACGGATCAAACACATTGTAATTTTTTTACAAAAAAAAGTATCACAGAAATCTTGATGAGTAATAATTTCAGCATAGTTACAATAGAAGATTGTCTTGAGATTAGTGTATCTGAGTTTTTCTGGAAAACCTTAAAAGTTCCAAATATATTCAGGAAATTGGGTGCCAAAATCACAAGAGACTTTAAACTATCTCCAACTTTCTACAGTTCAATTTTGATTCATTGTAAAAAAGACAAAAAATCATGATATCAAGATTTGTAAGACATTTTCTTTTAATTTTGATGTTAAATATTCAGTAAAATATTTAATATTAAAAATATTTATTTCTAATATCAATAAATATTGTGAATAAACAATATTATATGTCATAAAGTGTTGCGAATATTTCATCTCAAGAACTCAACAGAATATAAAATGTATGTATCTACAATTTTAAGAGTTTTCGTTACACCCCGCTCGCACAATGTCTACTTGTACTTATTGGCAATCCTTTTTATTTTTTTTGCTAAGAGGAATCTGAAAGGAGCAATTTCAATCCAAAATTGAAAATTTCTATAGTCCATAGTTACCTGGAAAATAGGTTAAATGAAAATTACTACCCATCACACCACAACTGGGCTAGTGACGCTGTTATAGAACATCCTTCTTGGGAAGCTCAATTACTCACCACATCTAAATTTAAAATCCCTCAAAAACTTGAGTTTTTTCTTAATAAAACTGTGTTTAGAGGATCACCCGGTTCTAAGGTCGAGTTGTCTGCGTGGAGAGCTTCAAGAAAATCTGATTTATTTTATTCCATCAGCGGACCCTTGGCTCTCGCGCATTTATACCCTAAAAGACTTCTCTCTTGGGTCTTTACCAAACCTCCCGCCCTTAGTAGGGGATTCAAGCTAGCCCATCGAGCATACAAACCATATAACCTCAGATCCAATGCTGGATTTCTGTGTCTAACTCCGAAAGCAGAAGAGTACTATTCCCGGTTCGCTCCTTCCAAATTTATACCTTGGTGCGTAGACTTGGAACTCTTTGATGGAGCACCTCCTAAAAAACTTCCAGAAAAGCCTTTCTTTTTAGCAACCGGTAAAACATATCGGGATTATGCAACTCTTGTTAAAGCAGCAAAAGAGGTTGCAGCCGAAATTAGAATTATTGGGCCAAGCAATCAAAAGCCGAAAGATTTACCTTCAAATGTGAATTGGATAGAAACTTCTTTGAATCAACCCGATCAGGCAATTGACTACCCTACCCTTCGAGAATGGTATGCTCAGTGTATTGCTGTTTGTATACCGCTAAGCGGAGATGCAGATGACACTTGTGGTTATACAAATATTCTAGAAGCTATGGCAATGTGCAAACCGGTTTTAATGACTCAATCTGGCTGTTTGCACATAAACGCAGAGACTGGTGGATTTGGCATAGTAATAAAGCCAAGAGATGTTCAGGGTTGGGTTAACGCAATAAATCATCTTCACCAAGACCACGAAAAAGCATTAGGGATGGGAAATAGAGGACGGGAAATCGTTGAAAGAGACTTTACAATTGAGCGTTTCAACCAAGATGTACTTGAATTTATTGAAACAATTCTAAACAAAAGTTGAGCGAGGAGGGTAAAGTTTTTTTTAGCGTCGTCATACCGACTTATGAACGACCTAATGATTTGAGGGTTTGCCTGCATTCGTTAAAGGAAGAATTTCATGCGGATTCTCCAAATTATGAATTTATTGTTACAGATGATTCTAAGTCCGATGAATCCAGGACGATGGTTGAGAGAGAATTCCCAAATGTATTATGGGGTAAAGGAAAGCATAATGGCCCCGCTGGGAATCGTAATGCAGGGGTAAGCCGAGCTACAGGAGAATGGATTGTATTTATTGATGATGATTGTATTGCAGACCAACGATACATCTCCACTTATTATAATGCTATAATGCAAAATCCAGAAATCGTTCTTTTTGAAGGCAGAATATATCCTGACAGACCAAGAAAAACTTGGGCAGAATGTTGCCCAGAAAATTCAAATGGAGGAATGTTTTGGACAAGTAACCTATGCGTTAGAAAGTCGACTTTTCTCGAAATAGGTGGATTTGATGAAAGATTTAGGGTGGCTTATGAAGACATCGATTTTGCCTACAGAATCAAATCGAAAGGATTTAAATCGAGATTCATAAAGAATGCTTCAGTTTGCCATCCATGGAGGACCCTAAAATATGAGGGTAACAATTGGAAACCCAAGGGGTTTGAGATTTCTGAATTGCTCCTTTTTATCAAAAAACATCCAAATGCAAAAGAACATAACTCTAGATTAGTTTATGTGAGGCATTTAAAAAGAATGATTACAACGGACTTATTGAAGTGTTTATTTCAGTTTAAAGGAAAAGGTATTCAGACGCTTATTTCGCAAATAATGACAACTATGATGGTTATAAGGAAACTTTAATTTATTAATTATCAAATTAAGGAATGCATAACTATTTTTTAGTTAAAAGACCTTTATTGTATAAGATTTTGTCTAATATGAGACAAAATATTAATTATGAAAAGCTTTTGTATTTAAACGAGATTAAAAAAGGCAATACTGTACTAGATATTGGTGCAAACAAAGGTTATTACACCTCTCTCTTCTCGGTTCTAGTAGGCAGGCATGGAGAAGTACATTCTTTTGAACCAGTACCAGAATCTTACAAGAGATTACAAGAATTAAATACTCAATTGAAAAATGTGTTCAGCAATAACCTAGCAGTTGGACAAGAATCTGGTACAGCAACAATTAACTACGATCCCCTTGATAGTGAAAAGGCAACTTTGATAGATACCACCCTATCACTTCCCAAAAAATCTCAAACTGAAGTCATCTCAATTGACGAATATGTTGAAAATCTCAAACTAACCTTCGTCCATTTCATTAAATGTGATGTTGAAGGTTTGGAATTAGAAGTGCTTCGCGGTGCCATGAATACTCTTAAAACTTTAAAACCTAAAGTTTCATTAGAAATAACATTGGCGGAAAATGATCTAAAAGAAGCAATACATCTTTTGAGAAGAGCGGGATACTCTAATTTCCATAGAATTGAAAAAGACTATCCATTCTTTAGCCTCAATACACATAATTATTCAGAAGACTACTTTTATTTATATGCAAGTTGCTGAATTTCTTCCAAAGTTTTTAAAAAAGCATAAGATAATTAATTTTTTAATTCTTTTTAAATTACAGAAAAAATTAATCAAACTAAAGTTTAATGGGAATTCTCATAACTTCATCAGTTTGGCAGACCCTGAACCAAGAAATGCTTTTATTCACCAAGTTTTTGAGTTAGACTTTTTTAAAATTGCTGAAAATTTCATGCCAGAAAATGGCACATTCTTCGATATCGGAGCAAATGTAGGTTTTTGTACATTTGGTTTAGTTAACAAAAGGCCGAACGCGAGTTTCCATCTTTTTGAAGCCAATATTCAACTGATCAATCTTTTGAATTCATCTAAAGAATTACATTCAAAAATTGAAATTTTCCTCAATCATTGTTGCATCGGAAATAGTCCTGGCACTTCATTTTTTAAAGTTAGTGAGGATCAGTCAGGGCAATCACATGTTTCTAAAACAGTAGAAAACTTACAGGTACCGAATTGTATGCTCGATAAATATTGCGAGGAACAAAAGATCAGTACGGTCGATTTTGCTAAAATTGATATAGAGGGTTACGAGTTGCCTGCATTAAAAGGGTGGAGAAAAAGTTTATCTAATCATTCTATCCGTACTATTCACATCGAAATCATTCCAGAAAATCAGTCAAGATATGGTTTTAATACAAGTGCCCCCCTTTTATACTTGGAGTCTTTTGGATACGAATTGTTTCTTTACAAGAATGATGATTTTAAAATTTTTGATGGAACTCCTAAATTAGAAATTGGGCGGTCAAAACAAATACCTCTCTTAAAATTTGAAGCATCAAAATATCCCTTTTCACATGCAACGGATGTACTTGCATTATCTCCTCTTCAATAATACCTGTGGGAAATTGTAATTTCTTTATTCTAAGAAATAATGACCTTGGTGATGTATTGTTAGCTACTCCATTGCTAAAAGGGTTGAAAACCGCATTACCCAATTCAAGAGTATCTATAGGAGTCGGAAATTGGGCAATGCCCCTACTAGAAAATAACCCATATTTGGATGAGGTCATTTCATGCAATGCACCGTGGCATAATAAGCAAAATTGCAGATTTCCCCCCAACTCTCCCAAAACATTCCTGGAAGGATTACTCTATGTTCTTCTTTCAAAGGAATCACAATATATACGTTCAAAAGAACATTCCCATGGTATAGATGTCCTGGGTAGCCGACAAGGTTCATGGCTAATGCGAAGGGCAAGAATACCAAACAGGCTTGGCGTAAAAGGGTATGCAGGGGGACACAACTGGTGCACAAAATACATAAATTTTCAAGAAGACCGTAATGTTGCGAAGTCAGGATTGAAATTTCTTGAGCTTATGGATACTAAAGTGAAGGTTGATCCGAGACCAACCATTTATTTAACCAAAAAAGAAATATCAGACGCTGAGTTTTATTGGGGACAAGGAACCGCATGCAAGAAGCGGATCATCCTAGCTCCAGGTAGTGGGTTTCCAGAAAAGTGCTGGGGAAACCAAAACTTCTCTGACCTAACTAATCTTCTGCTTGAAAATAAAATTTATCAAATTTCAATCATCGGTTCCAGGGAAGATAAAAAAAGAATCTCGATTAATGACTCTCCCCTACTCACCAACTTTTGCGGAGAGTTAAGTTTACGCCAATCAGCTGCAATGGTCTCCCAAGCAGACTTTGTTATTTCCAACAGTTCCTTGTGCATGCACTTGGCAGGAGCTTTCAATAAACCTTCAATCATTGTTCTTAGCTCTTTTTATAACAGTACTGAACTTCACAAAAAACAATGGGGTTATTCCAATAGTCAAATTTTTGGAAGAGAAGCTTCAAAAGGAATTAATAAGATCGTAAGCCCTGAATTTGTGCTAGCTAATATGAAAGAGATGTTAGCGAATGAATAAAATAATAAGATTCTTATTTCGGTATTACAGAGCCAAAAAACTAGGATTCAAGTTTAGAGGTATTTCTAGCTTTAAGATTCCAACTAAATTAAGTTTAAATGGAAAAATAATTAAACTATCATTTCCAGAAGAAAAAGGTGTTTTCATAGATTTTGTTTCAATCTTTTTAGACGATGATTATAATTTAGCTAGAATTAAGACTAAAAAAATATTAACTATTGTTGATATAGGTGCTAATGTTGGATTTTTTTCAATTGCTGCTCGTTTAGCATTCCCGAATGCCAAAATATTTTCTTATGAACCTAACAATCAATTAGAGGGATATCTTCAGGATAATTTCCTAGAACTTAATATTGAACTGCAGATGAATGCAGTTGGCAGAGATTCAGGAAGAATCCAACTACATAATTGTGGCGACTCTAATCAATCCCGCGTTGTAAGTAATAAAGAAGGACCTATAGAGATGTGTTCGCTTCAATCGGTAATAGAAAAAACCGGCGGGCAAATTGACTTATTAAAAATGGATTGTGAAGGCTCAGAATGGAGTATTCTTGAAGATTCAAAATTATTACAAAAGATAAATAATATTACATTTGAATACCATTTATGGGCAAACGGAGAAGCACACAGTTACCCGCTTTATTTACTTCGTAAAAATGGCTTCAGAATAATTGACTCTCAGCCTTCTACGGATTTTGGAATTATCACAGCATCAAGATTTTAAACATTTAATCTATACTCTTTTATTGAAAATCTGTTTTATCACACATGAACAACTTTCGGGGAAATGTGGTATCTTCGATTATGTAAAGCTTGTTGCAAAGCAGCTTGAAATACTTGGGCATGAGATCGTATACCATTTTATCAAAAAGGATTGTAAAGAGTTGTCTGATTTGCCCAAGGCTGATCTCTACAGTACCCAGTTTGCTCCTTATGCCTATGCGAGCAATGGAATGCCGAAGACTGTCCTTAACTTTCTTGCTAAAGAATTATGTAACAAGAATGTTCATCTGAATTTTCATGAGATCTGGGTGGGAGCCTACCCTAGGGCAACATGGAAGGAAAGAGGGATCGGTTGGCTTCAAAAAAACCTTATTCTTGGTTTTATTAACAAGTGCAAACCCGAATGGATCACCTCGTCCAATGCAGCTGCTATTGATCGCTTAAAACAAACAGGTGTTCCGGCAATGTTCCTCTATTTATTTGGTAATATACCCTACTCTGCCAATTCCCAAACAACAACTAAGGGACAAACCCTGAAGGTCGCATTTTTTGGAACACCCTACGCTGATTTCCCCTACGATAAATTAGGGGATTTTTTTTCAACTCTATCCAGCACATCTGGAAAGAAATTAGAAATCATACTGATTGGTCGACAAAGGGAAGATGCTGGTTCTGATCATCTCTATTCCCTATGCAAAAAGAACAAGTTCTTAATTGAAAGAACTGGAGAGCTATCAACCAATTTAATTTCAGAACAACTTCAGAAATGTTCATTTGGTGTATCCACT
>Ga0209223_10001751_pt1 | contig 23119 bp, 19 predicted proteins | sample COG_06_FD_184750 | JGI IMG/M metagenome (GOLD analysis project Ga0209223, IMG submission 184750) | Pelagic Microbial community sample from North Sea - COGITO 998_met_06 (SPAdes) (version 2) | ecosystem: Environmental > Aquatic > Marine > Neritic zone/Coastal water | place: Helgoland, sampling...
TACTTATCGTCAAGTGGACCTGAAAAGTCTTTGAAAAAACCGAGGTCAGTTCCATCATAGGCAGTCTTGAACTTAGGCCACTGATTAGAAAAGAATTCATCAGCCATTCCCATTGCTTTACTAATCATTTGCTCTGCATTCTTCAATAGGTCCATTTCGTTCGGTCCTGGTGCTTCTCTTCTTGAAGAAGCAGCAAACCTCACTTGATTGATCATTTGATTCGCAGTAGGGTCTGAAGACCTAAAGATTCCTTGAGTACCTGCAGGGGTAGGTCGTCCCGAGACAATTGCTTGCACTTCTACCAACATCTCTTTGGTCTCCTTAGTGATTTTCTTCAAGTCCTTCACTTTGTCTTTGTCAACACCTTTCATTTGCGCTTCAACTTTGGTTATGATACCATTGGCGTCACGGACACGTTTTGAAAGTTGAGACACAGCTTGCACGCGTTGTAAAACCTGATCAATGAAGTCTTGTGCTGCTTGTAAATCAGAAAGTCTTATTGACTCTCTAGGGTCTCCATTTACTTTCACTTTAGTAGTTACAACTTCATCACCATACTTTAACGCTACTGTGTATGTCCCAGGCAAGGCACTACCAGCCGATTGTTCTCTTGGAGCACTACCAGCCGCAGTACGCCCACCGCCAAACCTTCCACCTCCACCACCGGCAGGGCCTGGGTAGGGGTTACGCCTGTCCATGTTCCATGTCGTTTTGTTTACGATTCCTTTTTTGACAGAAACAGATCTTGTCCTAATTGTGTCTCCTGAGGAATTGATAATTGACATGGTCGCTTTAGAAGGTCGCTTCTTGGCCTTTGGCTCAGGCTTTTCTTCTTCTGCTTTTGCCTTAGCTTTTCTGCCTTTTCTTTTGCTCGGCGCTGCTTCCTCCTTTTTTGGAGCAGGATCAGCTGCAACATAAAATGATATTCTTGCATTGCTACCTCTGTTTTCTCCCTCAAAAGGACCTCCATTAGCTGCGAAACGCATACCATCTGGCTGTCTAGAAGAAGCTTGATATGCATCAGGAATATCAAATAATATGATGTTTTCCGTCTTAGCATTATCATAACCTTTGCTTGCAAATGATCTTAAAGGGCGAATATCATCAAGAATGTAGAAAGCTCTTCCAAAAGTACCAATGGCCAAATCATGATCATCAGTTTGTAATGCTAAATCCATTGTTGAAGCTGACGGGTAGCCATGCTTCCATTTATTCCATGTCTGCGCTTTATCAAAACTCACAAACAGACCATTCTCTGTTCCAAGGAAAACCAAATTAGGCTCGATTGGGTCTTGAAGAATAGATAATGTATATCCAAAAACATCGTTTTCATCAACAATTCTAGTCCATGTTTGACCGTAATCACTTGAATGATATGCATAGGGGGTCCAATCGTTTCTTCTATAATTATTGGCAATTACGAAAGCCTCTCCAGCATTGAAGTCAGATGCCTTTATTTGTGGGATCCAACTTCCCGCAGGTAGTCCTGGGAGATTTGCCGCAACATTCGTCCAGCTTTGACCTCTGTCTTGTGTTACCTGAACATTGCCGTCATCTGTTCCAACCCAGATTACATTTTTATCAACTGGACTTGGAGCAATAGCCAATATTGTGGTGTGATTTTCTGCGCCTGTAGCGTCATAAGTCAAGCCACCACTTGTCATTTGTTTCTGCTTTTCAGGATCGTTGGTTGTTAGGTCAGGAGAAATAGTCTTCCAATCATCACCACGGTTTGTACTGAAGTGGAGGAACTGTGAAGCGAAATAGACACTGTTCTGATCGAATGGATCCTGTGCAATGGCTGCGTTCCAATTGAATCTTAGTTGTACAGCCGTATCGGTTGAATTTGGCTTAATGCCCTTGGTTCTGCCAGTATTCCAATCGTAACGTGTTACATTTCCTTGTTGAGACATGGTATAACCATACCTTGAATCGCCTGGAATTGGTACAACATCAAAACCATCACCAAAACTCAATTCTCTCCAGTCATGATTTCTAATTCCTGCACGTACCCATGAGTAACCAGGGCCTCTCCATGAACCATTGTCTTGCATGCCACCATAAACGTTGTACGGTGTTTCATTATCCACATTAACATGATAGAACTGTCCAACTGGAAGCTTTTCCGTAAACCTCCAAGTCTTTCCTTTATCTCGTGTGATGTTCAATCCACCATCATTACCATCAATCATGAATGAAGCGTCATCAGGATGAATCCAATATGCATGGTGATCTGGATGAACAGCATATTGTCCAGAGTAAGGCAAAATTACTTCAAAAGTTCTTCCTCCATCTTCAGACATGGATACCCTTGAGTAAAGGCTGTAAAGTCTATTTTCATTACTTGGGTCTACATAAATATCTCCATAATAGAATGGGCGGTCACCTATGTTTCGAACTTTAGAAGATGCTCCTCTCAAAGACCATGACTTACCACCGTCTGTTGAGCGATATAATCCGTTGTCCTTAGACTCGATTAATGCATATACATAATTTGGGTTACTTTTTGAAATAGCAAGTCCGATTCTTCCTAACTCACCTTTAGGAAGTCCGTCATCACTAGATAGTTTTTTGAAGTTATCTCCTCCATCATAGGTGACATAAAGTCCTGAACCTTCTCCCCCCGATTTGAAAAACCAAGGCCATCTTTTGTGCTCCCACATCGCAACAAATATTTTGTTTGGATTAACAGGGTCGACAATCATATCAGCTACACCCGTAAGGTCATTTACTTTAAGAATGTGTTCGAATGTCTTACCACCATCTTTAGTCCTCCAAAGTCCTCTTTCTGGTGTCGCTCCCCAAGGCGAACCTATTGCTCCAATGAAAACAGTATTAGGATCGTCTTTGTGTATGATGATTCTATGAATACTTCGGGTTTGTTCTAAACCTAGCAGTTTCCACGTGTCACCACCATCTATAGTCTTGTAAAGTCCATAACCACTGGAAACAGAGTTTCTAGGATTACCTTCACCTGTTCCAACCCAAATTACATCTGGATTGTTCTGATCAATTGTGATGGCTCCAATTCCTAATACTTCTTGGTCATCAAATAAGGGTTCCCATTCTAACCCACCACTGGTAGAACGCCACAGTCCGCCTGAAGCAGCACCAGCGTATATGATATCTGGATTACTTTGAACAACGTCAATAGCAGTAATTCTACCACTCATCCCAGCGGGGCCAATCGCCCTTGCTTCCATGTTTTTAAATATATCCATGTCCACTTGTTGCGCCCAAGCAACCGTAGTGAAAAGGAGCATAGCTAACAGGATACCGAATTTCTTCATGTTCTTAACCTTATTAATTGTCATTTATTTTTTGTTTTGATTGTGATTGAAAATCAATTGAAAGTAAGGTATATAGCTTTATGTTGAAATTCAATTTCTAAGAGCGCAAATTAAGCGGTTTAAATGGTTCTGGAATACAGCCGAATAAGGTGGTGGTTTGGGCAATTATTTCTAATGCTGTCCAGCTTCTAATTTAATTGTAAAACTAAAATCCTAATAATATTATCAGTTATACTAATAATATTAGTGAATTTAGTAAATTAGCAGAACAACTACTTTCACGTTATGAGCATCATTTCACAAAACATCAAGCATTTAAGGAAATCAAATGGCTGGACTCAAGGAGATTTCGCTGAAAAAATAGACATCAAGCGTTCACTGGTTGGTGCTTATGAAGAAAGTCGCGCTGACCCAAGGTTGAATAACCTGCTAAATATGTCTCGTTTATTCAAAGTCCCTGTAGATGTGTTAATTACTAAGGATCTTTCTAACCTTACCCTACAGCAAATTGATAAAATGGGGCAGTCCAAAAAAGCAGCTACTAAGGTGCTTTCGATCACCGTGAATGATAAGGATGAAGAAATGATTGATCTCATTCCTCAGAAGGCATCTGCAGGGTATTTGAATGGTTATGCCGACCCTGAGTACCTTGAAGAGCTTCCTAAATTTCAATTGCCTACACTTTCTAAATCTGGGACCTACAGGGCATTTGAAATAACAGGAGATTCAATGTTACCTCTAAAACCAGGTACTGTAGTCGTAGGCCAATACATTGATGATTATCAAGAAATTAAGAATGGTAAATGTTATGTGATCTTGTCAAAAGAAGAAGGGGTGGTTTACAAAAGGGTTTTTGATTATAGTGCCGATCATGGGAAGCTTTTTATGGTATCCGATAACAAAGCGTATTCGCCTTACGAAATGCCATTAAGCGATGTTATTGAGATCTGGCATGCTAAGGCATATCTAAGCATGGAATTTCCTGATCATTCAGAAGATGAAATGACCTTTGATAAGTTAGCCAATATTGTATTGGACTTACAACAGGAAATAATTAAGCTTAAGAGTTAACAATTTTTCGAGCAGCTATTCTATCCGGCTTACCGTTTTTCGTGAGAGGAAGACTAGCTGTCGTTCTAAATTCTTTTGGGAATTGATACTGACCTAGTTCAGCTTTCAAAAGGGATTTCTCAGCGGTTGTCAAGGGGTTCTTTTCAGATAACAATACAACGGTATCACCATATTGCATATTTGTTCGTGAAGTGATTACGAACATCAGGTCAGGAATTAACGACTGTATCTTCGTTTCTAAAGCCTCAATTTGAATTTTTATACCTCCGGAGTTGATGACATTATCTATCCTGCCAATCCATTTAAAACTTTCCTCACTTGTCAATTCTACAATGTCATTCGTACTAATCCATTGATTAGCGGTTACTTCAGCTTTTATTTTCAAGCAGTCTCTCTCATCAATTTTAATCTGAACACCTGGTAAAGTGAAGAAATCATTTGAGCCACTTGAATCATTTAAATGCTTAAGAGCAATATGTGAAACAGTTTCGGTCATTCCATAAGTGCTATAAACATTTGAATCTAATGCTTGTATTTTAGCCTGTAATTCCTTGTTTACTGGTGCGCCTCCAATAATTATATTGTCAATCCCATTCAAGAAGTCTACACCGTTTTTTGATTTCATAAGTGTTTCAATTTGCAATGGGACAAAAGCAGCAAATTGGAAAGGTGTTGTGCCCGATAAGTCTTTCAAGGGGTTGGAGGACGGAGGCGTGATGTGCAAGTTAAGACCAAGCTCCATCGCCCTGACAATCATCATTTTTCCACCGATGTAGTTGGGGCTAAGACATAAAAGCGCATTATCTCCTTGCTCTAGGTTCAAAAAACTACCTGTCATAAGGGCACTTGCAATCATTTGTTGTCTAGATATGGAGATTGATTTTGATTTGCCTGTAGAGCCAGAGGTTTGCAGTTCAAAAAATTCGGTTTCGTTAATCCAACGGTCTATAAAATTTTGAATACTTTTAAAATCTATGTCTAATCTGGTAATAATGTCGCACGCTGCAAATTCATGGAATGTATAACTCTCTTTTGCTATTTGAATCGATCCCTTCATTGACTCTAATGTTAGCTAAAAGATGAAAGCTATTCAAACCCTGTCCCTAAGTTTTTTGCTTTTGCTCAATACAGCAGTCTTTGCTCAAAATGAATTCATCATTAAAGGCGTGGTCATAGATGCCAATACGAAAGAAACTTTGCCTTTTGCGAATGTCTTTGTAGCCAATACTACCTTTGGAACTTCAACAGACGGCTCAGGGAACTATGAGATAAAATTACCTTCTTCTGGTTCTTATGATCTCGTTATTTCATTCATGGGCTATGAGACCTTTGCAAGGTCCGTGAGGTTTATCAAGCCCAATATTGTTGTCTTAGATGCAAATATGGTGACCAAAAGTAAGAGGATTGCAGGGGTGACAGTGACTGCTAGAAAAGATGCTCTATGGCAATCAAACCTTGATAGGTTTAAAGAGGGTTTTCTGGGTAGGAGTGTTGCAGCAAAAAGAAGTAAGATTATTAACGAGGAGGTTTTGAATTTTGAAATGGATGATAAGACTGGTGTTTTTGAAGCATATGCGGCAGAACCACTAATAATAGAGAATAAGGCACTTGGTTATAGACTTACTTATTTATTAGAAGACTATAGGGTTTTTATGAAAGAAGGTTTTTCCACTTTTTATGGTTTCTCTGCTTTTGAAGAAATTGAGGCGAAATCTAAACGCAAAAAGAACAAGTATACAAAACAAAGAAATAACGCCTATTATGGCTCCCTACAACATTTTTTTCATGAAATGTACAATGACAATGTGCTGAATGCTGGTTTTGAGATTTACCATGCTTATGACCTTGATGGGGTTGGAAGGGTTATAAATCCAGAGCAATTAGAAGTGTCGAAAATTATGAGGGAAGAATTGGATGGGCAGATAAAAATACTCGAGTTCAAAGACTTCCTTTATGTCTATTATAAAAACGAGAAAGAGTCCTCAAATTACCTGTTGCATACTCAGGGCTCATTGAAAATTGAGAAAGTTAATGACAAGTCAACTAGAGGATCTCAAAACTCATGGATAAAAATGAGAGATGAAGCTACGCTAATCGAGTTTGAATCGAATGGATATGTACGAAACCCAATGGATTTTTATTCATATGGCTATTGGGGTTATGAGAAAATTGGTGATATGATGCCAATTAATTTCACCCCAAAAGTTTTAGAGGAAAAACAATAGGCTTAAGGAAACCTAGGGAATTTCTTAAAGTCTGGATCTCTTTTTTCTAAGAATGCATTCTTGCCTTCTTGCGCTTCCTCCATCAAATAATACATTAATGTAGCATCTCCAGCCATTTCCATAATACCTGTTTGCCCATCTAATTCGGCATTCAAGCTTCTTTTTATCATTCTAATAGCGAGCGGACTCCTTTTCATAATGGTTCGGCACCAGCTGACTGTCTCATCCTCGAGTGATTCCAAAGAGACAACTTTGTTAACCATACCCATTTTTTCAGCTTCTTTAGCGGTATACTGTTCGCACAAAAACCAAATCTCTCTTGCTTTCTTTTGGCCGACATGACGTGCTAAATAGGAGGACCCAAAACCACCGTCAAAACTTCCAACTTTTGGACCTGTTTGTCCGAATTTAGCATTCTCAGAAGCAATGGTTAAATCACAAACTACGTGCAATACATGGCCTCCACCAATTGCGTAACCATTGACCATCGCAATTACAGGCTTAGGAAGAGAGCGAATGCGTTTGTGTAGGTCCAGCACATTTAATCTAGGTACGCCTTCATCATCAACATATCCACCGACACCTTTTACATTTTGATCACCTCCGGAACAAAATGCTTTATCACCCATTCCAGTTAAAATTACAACGAATACATCATTCCTTTCTCTGATAATGTCCATTGCCTCGATCATTTCCACATTAGTCTGCGGACGGAAAGCATTATAAACTTCAGGCCTATTGATGGTTATCTTTGCTATCCCTTCAAAAAATTCAAATTTGATGTCTTGGTAATCTTTAATTGATTCCCATGCATAATTAGAAGTCATAATTGATCGTTTATTGTTTGTTTTAATTTTGAGAAAATGGAAGCGTTAAGCGATGATACTGATTCAATTTCAAGAATTTTGGCTCTGTCGCTTTGCTCATAAAAATGGATCAGATTTCTGTCTAATTCATTTTCGTGGACGACAAATTTATAGTCAAAGTTAAAATCTGCTGCAGTATTTTTGGCATTCAAACCCTGATTTGTTTCGAAAAATTCTTCCAATTCAGGTTGTTCTGCAGGGCCTTCGATTAGTCGAAATATGCCACCAGCATGATTGTTCAAAATTATAATTCTTAAGTTCTTCAAATTATAGTTATGCCAAAAAGCATTTCTATCATAAAAGAAGGCCATGTCTCCCGTAATTAGAGTGACAAATTTATTCTGAGCTAATGCAGCTCCGACAGCGGTACTATTACTGCCATCAATCCCACTTGTCCCTCGATTGGCAAAAACATTTATTTGGCTTGTCGGTATCACACCCAAAATGTTGACATATCGGACGGCCATACTATTGGCAAGATGTAATTGGCTGTTTTTAGGGAGCTTTTGAAGACATTTTGCAACAGCCTTTAACTCACCAAAATCGCATGTATCAATAAACTTTGAAACAAGGGTGGCAGTATTATCATTTTGGTTTTTCCAATGAAGGTCAAAATCACTTTTTGAAGGTTGGGGATTAAAGGATTTGAAAAATGCCTCCGGCTGAATTTTAATTAGCCTAGTAACATTTTGTAATGAATCGTTGAGCCTATCAGAGGAGCCGATGTGCCAATGAGCTTTAGGTGGATTATTACGTATAAATGTTTTTAAATTTTTTGAAATGAGCGAATTCCCAAATGTTATCAGTAGATGAGGAACAAGTCTTTCGTGAATTTGTTCAAGTTTGGGATTTAGAAATAAGTCTTGATACCTGATGTTTTTGTTACTATGCTGATTGCTGATAACATCAGCAATCACAGGGGTGTTACTTACACTAGAGAAAGCTTCTAGTGTACCCTGTAAAATAGGATTGGATGGGTTTTGCCCTACTATAATGGCTTTATTCTCATGTTTATCCCATTCTTTAAATAACTCGTCTAGTGCAATCGGACTTATAACGCTTTCGACATTATGTTGCCTGATTATTCTTACTTCATCATAGCTCGTGCGCTCCTCTTTTTTAGGGTAAAAGGGTGCCCTCAATGGAATATTAATATGAACAGGTCCAAATGGAATACTAGATGAACAGAGGATTGATTCATTTATAATTCGATTACAATGCCATTTAACATCCTCATTTGATACTGCTGAGGGAAACGTAAAACTTCTTTTTACATGATTGCCATAGATTTCGTTTTGACTGATTGTTTGACCGTCATATTGATCAATCCATTCTGGAGGTCGATCAGCGGTAAGAATTAATAATGGAATTTCTTGATAATAGGCTTCTGCAATGGCAGGTGCATAATTGAGTGCTGCTGAACCAGAGGTGCAGATTAATACTACTGGTAATTTTTGCTGTTGGGCTATTCCTAATGCTATAAAAGCCGCGGAACGTTCATCTGAAATGACTTTACAATCTATTGCTGGATGTCTTGCGAAAGCCAATGTGAGTGGAGCAGAACGAGAACCAGGAGATATTATGGCAGTCTTTATGCCATGTCCACTGCAAATGCTTGCGATATCATTTATTTGATCTAAAATCAATTTTCGTTATTGATTATATTCAGCAATGTATTGAATTTTAATTCAGTTTCAAGCAGTTCCTTTTCTGGAATTGAATCCTCAGTTATACCTGCTCCAGCATATAAAAACGCGGATGTCTTATAAATCTGCATGCATCTCAAGTTCACAAATATATTAGAGCTGTTAATAATATTGACCGGCCCTAGATATCCGCTAAAAAAATCTCTGTTAAAGCCTTCATTTTCATCTAAAAAGGGCAATACATTTTCTTTGGGCATACCGGCAACAGCAGATGTCGGATGAAGGAGCTCAAGCATGACTGTTCCTAATTGTGGAAAGTTAGTAGCGGTCATGTCTACTTTATAGTTGGTTTTTAAGTGAAGTAAATTCCCAGCAGCAATTGTCTTAGGCCCTTTTTCTTCAAATTCTCTTAATCGTATTTTTTTAAAGCAGTTGATAATGTACCGGCTTACCATGGCCTGTTCTTCAATTTCTTTTTGAGTCCAGGCAGTCTCTTCAGTAGATTTTTCAAAATCTCTCTTTTGAGTTGCCGCTAATGCAACAGTAGTAAAGGTATTGTTAGCATCAACCTCAAGTAAGACCTCGGGTGTGGCTCCTAGCCAAGTTCCTACCTTTGGTATTGAAACAAGTGAAGAGAACGCATGATCATATGCTTCACATAATTTTAGAAAGGTATCAATGGGGTCAAAATCAGCATGTAATGGAATCTCAATTTGTCTTGCTGGAACTGCTTTTTGAAATTGACCATTTTTAATACCTTGAATTGTCAATTCAACCAGTTCTAGATAATCAGCTGGTGCGGCAACTGAAATAATTGGTTTTTCAATTTTATGGAAACCCGTTTTATCGAGATCAATTTGATCTAATTGGTCATAAAAATTTTTTAAAAATGATTTCTGTTTAGAATCGAAAGTATTATTTGAGTTGGAATCTACTTGGATTGTGTCCTGTGAGATTGAGCAATGGAAATTGTTACTGATGAACAAACTCTCTTTTCTTAAATCAAAAGGAGAGAAACTAAATCCGCTACCAGCTTCCTCCAAATCTATTTTACTATGCTTTTGCACTCCTGAGAAAGAAATTAAAAAATGTAATTCTTTACATTCTGGTAGTTGCCAAAAAGCAATCGGAAGGTTCAATGCAACAGCAGCAGATAAAGCTGATTTTAATACTTTATCCTTAGGGTAATTTTCTAGCGCCTGCCGTTCTATCTTGGTGTTCTCCTCCAGACTCATCTAATTAATTTTTATCCATTACCGCCATTGTAATTCTACTTATACAGGTCAATTGTCCTGCTTCATTGCGAATTTTTATTTCCCAAACCTGCGTTTTTCTTCCAACATGAACGGCTTTGGTAGTGCCATAAACATAGCCGTCCTTGGCACTTTTAATATGATTGGCATTGATTTCCAAACCAACACAAAAATGTTTTTCAAGATCAATTACGCAATTAGCAGCTACACTTCCGAGTGTTTCGGCAAGGGCCACTGACGCACCCCCATGCAACAAGCCAAGTGGTTGTTTTGTACGGTTGTCAACAGGCATTTTGGCAATCATATAATCATCCCCAATCTCTATGACTTCAATGCCCAAGTGATCCACCATTGAGTTTTTGTGACGCGCATTAACTGTTTCTAAACTTACTTCTTGCCTGAACATGGATATTGTCTATTAGTTTATAGTTTTACGCCTTATTCGAGCAAAAATAGAACAAAATTGAACATCAAAAAAATCTATCTTGTAAGGCATGGTCAGACAGATATGAACCTTAAAGGTATCGTTCAAGGAAGTGGTGTAGACTCCTCCTTAAATGTAACGGGAAAGTTTCAAGCTAAGAAGTTTTATGAGAAATATGGGAATTTGCCATTTGATAAAATTTATATCTCTGCACTTCAAAGAACCAAAGAATCAGTCGAAAAATTTATTGACAAAGGATTACCTACTGAGGTGCTTCCTGAGCTCAACGAAATTAGTTGGGGTATAAGAGAAGGCAAAGTGGTGGATGAGGAAGGCAGTGCCTATTATAAGGCAATGCTAAAGGCATGGAAGATGGGACAAACTGATGTTCGAATTGAAGGAGGGGAGAGCCCAGATGAAATGGCCATTAGGTTGAAATTTGCTTTGGACTATATAATGGAGAAAAATGAAGAACATGAAATATTAATTTGCATGCATGGCAGGGCCATGAGGGCCATGCTTTGTCTGATGCTTAATTTTCCCTTAAAGGCCATGGATATTTTTGAGCATGAAAACTTATGCCTCTATGAATTGCACCATACGGGTTCGGTGTTCACAATTGCAAAGTTTATGGACTTATCGCATATGGAATCTTAGATAATATATCAAAGAGCATAAAAAAAGGGAAGACCATTCGATCTTCCCTTTTTTATATAGAAAGGTTTCTTATTCAGCTTTCGCTTTTTTCGGAGCTGCTGCTCTTCTACTTCTTTTTGGCTTAACAACTTCAGTGATGATTTCATCAGTTACATCTGCCAAGACTCTTCCACAATGCTCACAAACTATTAGTTTTTTGTGCTCTCTAATATCTGCTTGACGTTGTGGGGGAACAACATTAAAACAACCACCGCAAGCACCACGACTAACAGGAACTACTGCCAAGCCATTTCTCGCGTTGATTCTTAATTTATTGTAAGAATTTAAAAGTCTTTCGTCTACTTGCTTAGTTGCTTTTTCTCTTCCAGTTAACAGCTTTTTTTCATCAGCCTCACTTTCTTTAGTCAAAACTTCTAATTCAGCTTTTTTCGTGTCAAGGTCCTTATTCCTTTCGCCTAATTCAGCATCAGTCGTAGATACCTCTATATTTTTAGCTTCAATTTTTACGAAAGCTTCTTTAATTCTTTTTTCGGAAATTTGAATTTCTAAAGTCTGAAGTTCCATTTCCTTAGTAATAGCATCATATTCCCTGTTATTTCTAACATTCATCTGCTGCTCTTCATACTTCTTAATCAAGGCTTCAGAGTTTTTGATCTGGGTTTTATGATCACTTATATTTCCTTCTAATTCAGCAGCTTCGCTCTTGAATTTGTCTACTCTTGTTTGGTAGCCAATAATTTCATCTTCAAGATCAGCAACTTCGTCTGGAAGAGCTCCTCTTACTTTTTTAATTTCATCAAGCTGGGAATCAATGGATTGAAGCTTTTTTAGTGACTCCAATTTTTGTGCAATCGTCTTTTCCATCTATGTTTTTTAATAATATTGAACAGGATTTGTATTCACTCCGGACAAATAGGTTGCAAATTTAGGAAATTTTTCTGTCAAAAATGAGTGTAATAAGTCTTTTGTAAAGATTTCACTTTCATAATGTCCTACATCGGAAATCATCAGTTTTTGTTCGGCATCAAAGAACTCGTGGTACTTGAAATCCGAGGTCACAAAAGCATCTGCATTTGCTGTAATTGCATTATTTAATAAAAAACTTCCAGCACCACCACAAATAGCGACCTTCTTAATTTTGCGATCAATAATTTCAGTATGCCGAATTACCTTTAAGTTCATTTTCACTTTTAACAATTCTAAAAACTCAATTGGAGACAATGGTACTTCTAATTCTCCAATCATTCCGGCACCGATATCCTTATTTATATTCTCTAAATTTTGAATGTCGTAAGCGACTTCTTCATAGGGGTGTGCTTCTACAAGGTTATTTATAATTTCATTTTGCAATCGTAAGGGATAAGTAAGCTCGATTCTATCCTCTTTTACCTGTTCAAGCTGGTTAGTTTTACCAGATATCGGTATTGCAAATTCATTTGGTTTGAATGTGCCAGTTCCTGTTACTCGGAAACTACAATTTGAATAATTACCAATGTTTCCAGCTCCAGCGGAATGAAGTGCATTAAGTACATTTTGAGTATGGTCAAAAGGCACATAGGTTACTAGTTTTTGAAGTGTATTTTTTTTTGGAGCAAGAATCGTAAGTTGATTCAGTCCTAAGACTTCTCCTATTCTTCTGTTAACACCTTGATCAACATTATCCAAGTTGGTATGAATTGCATAAATGGCAATGTCATTTTTGATTGCTTTAATTATGGTGCGTTCAACATAATTTTTACCATTCAATTGTTTGATACCTTTGAACACAATTGGGTGATGCGAGATAATTAAATTGCATTTTTTCTCAATTGCTTCCGCCACAACCGATTCAATGCAATCAAGACTAATCAGTGCGCCTGTGCATTCAACGTGCATATCGCCCGTTATTAGTCCTGCATTGTCATATGATTCTTGGTAATCTTTCGGAGCGATTGACTCAAGGTGTCCGATTATGTCCTTAATTTTTGCCATTTTTAGAGATATTTGCATCTAAATATATCCTAAAGATAAACACACGTGACATTTTATGAAGCTGTTTAGCTGGTTATTGTTTCCTTTTTCTCTTCTGTATAGTTCGATAATGCAATTTCGAAACTATCAGTTTGACAATGGGAGTAGAAAAACAACGAATTTTGATCGGGTAGTGATCAGTATTGGAAACCTCTCTGTGGGAGGCACAGGTAAAACTCCTTTTATTGAATATTTAATAAAGACTTTAAGAAATGAGCATAAAATTGCTACAGTAAGCCGTGGATATGGAAGAAGGACGAATGGTTTCAGGATAGCCAATGACAAAGATGATACGAAATCGATTGGAGATGAACCATTACAATTATATAACAAGTACAAAAATGATATAATAGTATCAGTAGGAGAAGAAAGGATATTGGCCATCCCATCTGTGCTACTTGAGTTTCCAGATACTGCTATTTTTTTATTGGATGATGCCTACCAACATCGGAAAGTTGGGCGAGACTTGAATATTTTACTCACTGATTTTCATAAATTATTTTATAATGACCACGTCTTGCCAATGGGTAGGTTAAGAGAAGGTAGGTCTGGTGCTAGCCGGGCAGATTGCATCGTGGTAACTAAATGTCCTGACATAAACGATTCAAATAAAAATCAGATTAAAAACCAGATTTCACTTTATGCTCCAGATGTACCTGTCTATTTTTCAGCTATTTCTTATTTGGAGCCACAGTCTGTTTTTCAAACAAAAACGAACACCGTAACAACGGATGTGGTAATAATTTCAGGACTCGCTAATGCATCTAGCTTCATTTCGCATGTAGCACCTAATTACAAGATAAATAATCATTATGAATTCAGAGATCACCATAACTTTAGTGAGAATGATTTTGACCAAATCTTATCAGAGATAGAGAAATCCGATAAAGTATTGACAATTCTGACTACAGAAAAGGATATGGTACGAATTTTGAGTTTCAGAGACCATCAATTGTTTAAAGTTGTGCCGGTTTTTTACATTCCGATTGAGATTTCTATTGATGATCAATTCGGATTTGAAACATCACTGTTAAAAAGAATTGAAGAGAAGAAAAAACAAGACTGAATTTGTAATTTTGAGCGTGCGCAGAGGGATATTAATTTTTGTTGGAATTTTGATGGTGTTGGAAGGATTTTCTCAAGTACAACGTACGTCAAAAGCGGTGCAGCCCGACTCTGCTCGACAACGCATCTTAGGAGATACCATTGAAGCTACTTACACTGCCCTTACTACAAAGTTCATTTATGAGAGGAATATAAAATTCAATGATGGTGAATTTTATCATCCAGATACCGTCCCAGATAATTTCCATCAATTTACAGACTTAGAACGAAACCAAAACTTTGTTCAAAATCTAGGGAATTTAGGGACTGCATTTAAACCGTTATTTTTCGAACCTAAAAGTGAAATAGGGAGAAGTACAGGTTTTCAATCTTTTGATGAGTTTCATAAAGGTCCAGATGACATAAAGTATTATGACACGCGATCTCCTTACACGGATATTACGGGTGTCTTTGGTGGTAATGGTCGTGCATTGACTGACATTGAGTTTGCCATGAATGATAGTACTAGGTTCAGTATAGGATTTGGATACAATAACATTAGGGCGGACAAGCAAATGGCTTTTTTGCAACAAGGTGACTATAATGTTAAAAGCACAAACTGGAATATTTTTGGTTATCTAAGACCTGAAAAAATAAAGCGATATAACCTGCTTTTTAACTTCACTCAGATGAGGCATGAGGTGATAGAATCTGGCGGTATGATACCACCAGAAATTGACCCAGGAACAGGAGATACCACCCTATGGAATTACCTGGATGCCAATGTTATTTTGAGTGATGCTGTAAGTCTTGAGAAAAGAGGTGGTTTACATATCTTCCATCAGTTTGAATTAGATTCTGAATTTCAAGTTTATCACCAGTCGGACTATAATCAACAACTTAATAGGTACAATGACATGTACGATTTGGGCTTAGTTGATTCTTTGATTTATAAACCAATTGATGGTCAAACTGTAGATACAATTGCGAATCGAAGTGCTTTTATTGAGTTTAAAAATGAATTTGGATTTAAAGGAAGGACCAAAAAATTCGCCTATAGTGTTTATTATAAACTTCGGCAGTTGAGTTATGACAATGTATTATTATCTGACAAAATTGTAGAGACAGAGCATTTTGTTGGGGGTACACTTAGGCAACAGATTACAAAGAAATTGTATTTGCGGGCAAGTGGTGAATTGATGCTTGAAGGTAATTATTTCCTTCGGGGGGATGTCACGAGCCCTTTATTTGATGCTACCTATAACAGAGTGCAATCCAAGCCTTCTTTTATCTCTGAGAACTACAGTGGACAGCAATCTGATTGGACGAATTCATTTAAGAATGAAGTCTCTGATAATATTAGTGGTCAGCTTAAGATTAGGTTGGGTTCAGTGCTTATAAAACCCAATGTAAGGTTCAATAGAATCGGTAACCATATTTATTATGATTATGAAAAACAGGTGGCGCAAGCCGATAAAGATGTTGTGCTACTAGTTCCTGGTTTAGATTTTGAATGGGAGATTACTGACCACTGGAAGTGGAAATCTACATTCAAATATTCAAGTGTTTCTGGAGAAGCAAAGGATGTATACCGTATTCCAGAAATTATGGTTAATTCACAACTAGCCTTTAAAAACATACTATTTGAAGGCAAAATGATTGTTCAAACGGGGCTAGATATTCACTATAGATCAAGTTACTATGCCTATGATTACAACCCAGTTGACCAACAATACTTTTTACAAAACACCTTTGAAAACGAATCCTTTGTAAGGGCTGATCTGTTTGTGAATTTCCGCGTTCAAAATTTCATTCTCTTGGCAAAAATGGGCCATGTGAATCAAGGATGGACGAACGGAGGCTTCGATGGATATATGCTTACACCATATTATCCTGGTGTACAGCGTACTTTTGACCTCGGCCTCCGTTGGGCCTTTTATGACTAATTGGACTTTGCCAATGAAAAATTCACTCCGACATTAAGTACATGTTTGAATTGGACTTTTCTTTCAAAGTCTCCATTTTCTTGTTCGATTTTAATGTCATCATCATAGATTAACTCTGTTCCAAAAGTAGCGTTAAACCAACTGTTTACTTTCATTACTAAGAGTGTATTCCAAAATACATCTACATTACCAAAAGTCTCGTATCCAGTAAATAGATTAAGATTAGACTCTAAAGAAATATTTTCGGCAATAGGTATTTTTAATGTTGAAAGTACATTTGCACCAAATTCCGTTCTAATCTGATCACCCGGAGTAATTCCAAATGCACCGAGGCTTGAAAGATAATCATCCAGTACAAAAGTGAACTTACCAGCCAATGGTGCTATTGTGGAAGTAAATATATCTCCTCCCGAATATTTGAAACCTAAGTTTAGGTTTACATAACCAGGCGCCATAAAGTCTGAAATTTTATCCAAGACATCACTCTCAAAATTAATACCTTCCAATAGTTGTGTTCTTATACTTCCTGTAAAACTATATGCCCATTTCTCATTGATCTTAAGATCATACTGGCTTAAGATTATGATATTGTCATCATTTTTTCTGAAAGATTCCTTACCAATTTGTGTTCCCCCTAGAGCAAAATCGAATTGATTTTTCCATTCGTCTTTTGAGGTAATCCTTGTTTTAGTATAATTAAGTTTTGTACCTACCGAGAATGAAGATTGCCCACCAGCAGCCCAGTTTGAAAGACCAACATTTGAAAAATTGAATCCAAGTGAACCTTCATTTTTCCAAGTTACAGAATCGCTAGATTGAGCAAATGTGGTTTGGGGCAATAAACCCACTAATAGTCATAAGGCTATTTGAAGTTGCTTTTTGAAATTGTGCATTTGTAATATTTTAGTGTAGTGATTTATGAGTTGTTAGCACAAAAGTAAGAATTGGTTCATATGAAAAAGTAAAAAGGATAAATTTTTCTACTAATCGACTTAAATTTACGGTAAATGGAAAAACACAAAAACCATATTTTAGGATTACAATTACCTTCTGATCCGCGATGGGTAAATATTGCCCAAATGAATATTAATGAAATCTTAATAGACCATGCCTATTGTGAGCAAAAGGCTGCTTCTTCGGGTATCTCCTTAATTGTTCAGTATCCAGAAAGAAAGGAACTTATAGATAGCATGATTCCATTAGTTGCTGAAGAATGGAGTCATTTTGAAAGGGTAATGGAGCAGTTGAATAAGAGGGGAGTCGCCTTAGGTAAAAAAAGGAAGGACCATTATGTGATAAAATTGAATGAAGTAATAAAAACAGGTGGGAGTAGAGACCAGCAGTTAGTAGAAAAACTTTTATTGAATGCTTTAATAGAAGCAAGGAGTTGTGAGCGATTTAAGATCCTTTCTCAGGAAATAGAAGACGAAGAGTTGAAAAAGTTTTATTATGAATTAATGGTTTCAGAGGCAGGTCATTATAAAAATTTTATCTCACTGGCTAAGATGTATATGCCTGAGGATTATGTTAGTCAGAGATGGAGTGAGTTCCTTAAAGCTGAAGCAGAAATTATCAAAAGCCAAGAAGTGCGAGGCGATCGCATGCATTAGCTCTAGATCTCATCGGGAGCAGTCTTGACTCCTTATTGGGTTTTCCTTTTCTTTTTTTTGGCTGCAGGAAAGAGTACGTTATTAAGAATTAATCTGTATCCTGAACTATTTGGATAAAGATTGAGATCAGTCGCTTCTTCACCAACCCTGTGCTGATAATCTTCAGGATCATGTCCGCCATAGAATGTAAAGAATCCATTGCCTATTACTCCATGAATGTATTTTGCTTCGTCTCCTGCCTTAGTCTCCCCTAAGATGACAACATCAGGTTTAATAACACGCTTTTTGAAAGAAGTTGTTTGTCCATAGAAACCCTTTATAAGGTTCGTATGATTTTGTGTTAGCATGGTAGGAATGGGGTCCCATTTGGCTGAGAATTTAAACAGATTGAAATAGTCGTTTGATTCATTTAAACTTCTTCCTCTTCGTGCATTGGTGTTGTCAATATCCGAGAATTCATATTCCATTGGGTCCTTCCGTATTTTAAAGTTTTCAAATGCAAATGTTTTTTCGAATTCAAATTTGCTTTCTGCACTTGGATCAGAAGGGTCACCATCATACATCGCCTCAATAAAATCTTCACCATCTGCTGCTAAAGCAATATCAAAAGAATCAGTTGCTGAACACATGGCAAATAGGAAGCCGCCACCTGCAACGAAACCTTTTATTTTTTTGGTGATCGCTAATTTTAATTCAGAAACCTTAGCGAAGCCATGTTTTCGTGCTGTGGCTTCATAATCCTTCTGTTGTTGCTGATACCATGCGTATGGGGAGAAAGACGCATAGAACTTCCCATATTGACCGGTAAAGTCTTCATGGTGTAAATGCAACCAATCATAAGTAGAGAGTTTGTCTGCCATGATCTCATCGTCATAAATTACCTCGTATGGAATTTCGGCGTAAGTAAGGGCTAGGGTGACTGCATCATCCCATGGCATTTTACTTTTAGGGGAGTAGACGGCCATTTTTGGTACTTTCTCAAGCCGCATCATGTCCATGTTTGAAGCTGGAGAAGATATTTCAGCTTCGTAAGCAGCAGCTTGTGCATCGGAGATGACTTCGTACTTAACTCCCCGAACAATTAACTCGTTTTCATAGGCGGTTCTGGCAGGTAATAAAAAACTTCCACCCCTAAAATTTAACATCCACTCAATTGATTCGTCTCTCTCTAAAACCCAGTAGGCAACACCATACGCTTTTAGGTGATTCGTTTGGGTTTCGTCCATTGGGACCAGTATCTTTGAAGCATAACCAGGGAAGTAGAAAGTGGTAAGGATTAAAAGCAAAAAAATCTTTCTCATGGTTAGCTTAATTTTGAACCGATTAACAGTTGGATCGTTGAATTTAAATAATTGTTTATGAACTTTGACCTATTGGTCTTTAGTTTTAACGTAATAAACCAGAATTGTAGATGAATTTACGCGAAAATATTAGAGAGGGAATCAAATCCATTAAGGGGAACTTATTAAGAACAGTTTTGACGGGCTTGATAATTGCAATTGGTATTACATCTCTTGTGGGCATGTTGACTGCAGTAGATGGTATTCGTAGTGAAATCGATTCAAGTTTATCCAGCCTTGGAGCAGATAGTTTTGATGTTAATACGAAGTCATCTGGTAGAAGAAATAGAAACGGAGTAAGAGAAAAGTCATATGAACCGATTTCTTACAAAGAAGCTTTACGTTTTAAAGATATTTATGATTATCCGTCTACTGTGACAGTTTATACCCGGGCATCAGGTTCGGCAGAGATTAAGTATAAAAATTTAAAAACGAATCCCAATATTAGTATCACTGGCGGTGATGAGAATTATATAGACATTAAAGGTGTTGAAATTGAAACAGGTCGAAATTTTTCTGGATTAGAAATTCAATATGGAAATTACGTTTGCCTATTGGGTACTGAAGTAGTAGATGCTCTTTTTCTTAACAATGAAAACCCTATAAACAAGACGATAAAATTCTATGGTAATAACTATAAAGTAATTGGTGTCTTAGAGAAAAAAGGGGGCTTTGGTGGTGATACTGAAGAAGACAGGAACGTCATTATTCCGCTTATTAATGCAAGAAGATTAGATAAGAATGGTCGAATGAGATTTAATATCACCACGGTTATACAGGACAAAGAACAGGTGGATTTTGCCATGGGAGAAGCAACGGGCTTAATGCGTCAAATAAGAGGAGATAGGATAGGGGAAGATGACTCGTTTGAAGTCGAAAGAAGTGATTCTGTTACAGAGGCATTAGATAGTATAACAAATGGATTACAATTGGGAGGTGTAGCTATCGGTGCTGTTACCTTGCTAGGCGCTGCAATAGGACTAATGAACATCATGATGGTAACGGTAACTGAGCGCACGAGAGAAATTGGAATTAGAAAGGCATTGGGAGCAACGCCACAAAGAATTAGACAGCAATTCCTTATTGAGGCTATTACCATTTGTCAAATGGGAGGTGTTGTTGGAGCAGTTTTGGGTATTGTAGTCGGAAATGTAATGGCAAAATTTCTTGGCGGAGCCTTCGTCATACCTTGGGTATGGATTACCGTTGGATTGGTGGTTTGTTTAGTTGTAGGCCTTGTATCAGGCTATTTACCAGCAAAAAAGGCCTCGAGATTGGATCCGATTGATGCATTAAGATTTGAATAAACGGTTTGTGCCACTGATGAAAATGCCTTGATTTATCGAGGCTTTTTTTATATTTAATAAAAAAACATTATGGATTTTTCAGATCAAATACATAAAAAGACGATCGGGATATGCTTTGTAGTTTTTAGCATTCTTGGCCTGATTTGTTTATTCTTTTATAGTTTTTCATGGAGTTTGTAATAAACATTATTTCCATGGAAGAGGAGATTTCCAGTGAAGTATTTTGGGTAATTGAATTTGTTGAAAAGTTTATTTGGGGAATAGGAATTCTGTTTTATGTACCGAGATTAATTCTAGGTTTTGGATTGATTAATAAAAGAAAGTGGGCAGAAATGCCTTCATTGATATTCGCCGTAATAGGCATGCTAAATGTTCCATTGGGAACAGGGTTAGGGATTTATGGCTTGTTGGTTTTTACTTCTAAACCAAAACCGGTAGACAATGATTCTAATTATTTGAATTGATTATTGGGCCGGGACGTAAATCACCTTTTTTGTGTCGAAGAATTCTCCGGTGAAGTATTTGTCAAGCCTGTGTTCACGGACCTTTTTAAGCTTGGAGGCCTTAATCTCTAAGGAGAGGTCACCGCCTTTTAAATAGAGTAAACCGTTTCTTAACCTATGTTCAGATCTCTTTTTATACTTATTCCTGATCCAGGAGTGGAAGTTGTCTAATTTGGAGACTGCCCTACTTACTACAAAATCATATTTTTGCTGCTTGATTTCTTCTGCTCTAATTTTCTCGGCTTTGACATTTTTTAGCCCAAGCTCCACGGCAATTTTTTCTACAACCAATATTTTTTTTCCAATTGAGTCAACCAAATGGAAATGGCTGTCAGGAAACATTATTGCTAATGGAATACCTGGAAATCCACCTCCAGTACCTACATCGAGGATCTCAGAACCTGCTTTAAATTCGATGACTTTCGCTATGCCTAGTGAATGAAGTACATGTTTTTCGTAAAGGTTATCTATGTCCTTTCTCGAAATCACATTAATCCGCTCGTTCCAATAAATGTAGAGGTCCTTAAGTTGAGCAAATTGCGCTTTCTGAGCTTCGGAGAGCTGCGGGAAATGTTGGTTGATAATGTCCATAATGAATCAACCGTAAAGATATAAGAGTATTTTAGATATGTTCTTTTTTTCCTTTGACCAATTCATACATCAACTCTCTTGCGCGATGAAGTTGTGCTTTAACAGTACCTAGCGGTGCCTCTAACTCTCTTGCTATTTCTTCATAACTCAATTCGTCAAAGTACCTTAATTTAACTAAGCGTTGATATTTTGCTGGTAGTTTGTTGACAAACATTTGTACAAGGGCAATTTTTTGAGCTTTGATCGCTTCTTCTTGGGGGTTGAGGTTCTTGTCTTGAACATCTATTGTTACTGCATCCCCGTTATCGTCTTTAAAAGAAGTGTTGAGACTCATCGTATCGAGTCTTTTTTTACGAATAAAATCAATGGTGTTGTTGGTAGCAATTCTAAACAACCAAGTACTGAATGTGAAATCTTTTTTAAATTTATGTAAATTCTTGAATGCCTTAGCAAATGCTTCGATGGTCAGGTCTTCTGCGTCATCCACGTTCCTTACCATTTTCAAAATCATGTGATAAACGGGCTTTTTATACCGTTGCATCAAACTCGCAAAAGCTTGTTGATCTTGTTCTTCTACAGCCCTATCAATAAACTTGAAATCTTGTAGTGCTTTCTCTGAAAATTGTTTACCTAACTCCATTTAATTCTTTTCGCAGTGAGTACCCTCAATCCAACTACCAAGTAAAATAAATTGTATAACAAATCTATTAATGGTAAGGTGAACGGTCGAATTCTCACTCCAAGTTTTAGACCTATCCGGGTAAATATAGTATAAAAAAGTATGCTCCTAATCCCAAATAATGACAAAATCAAAATTATGTCAAAATGGTTAAAAAGTAGAATAAAGAGCAATATCCAACCGAACCAATTAGATAACGCAAAAAGACCCAATCGCGTTCGGTCTTTTTTTCGATAATGTGAACCAACTGATAAATGGCGGATTTTCTGTGTGAAATAACTTGTCCATGTAGTTTTTGGTTCTGATAAAGTCTGTGAATCAGAATCAATTATGATTTTGGTATTGTTAGGAGTTGCGTATTTGTTAACGAGAAGGTCATCATCTCCTCCGACAATATGTGAGGTATTAGTAAATGAGTCTTTAAGAAATACCGATTTTTTATAAGCAAGGTTCCGGCCAACGCCCATATAAGGGTGGCCGGCCAAGGCAAAGGACAAATATTGAAGACCAGTCCAAAGCGTCTCAAATTGTATGAGTTGATTTAATAACCCTTTCTTTCGAATGTAAGGAGAGAAGCCTAAAACAATTTCCGTATCTGTGTGAAGTTGTGCTGCCATCAGGGTTATCCAATTACAGCTTTTGGCGATGCAATCGGCG
>Ga0209223_10001771_pt1 | contig 22964 bp, 18 predicted proteins | sample COG_06_FD_184750 | JGI IMG/M metagenome (GOLD analysis project Ga0209223, IMG submission 184750) | Pelagic Microbial community sample from North Sea - COGITO 998_met_06 (SPAdes) (version 2) | ecosystem: Environmental > Aquatic > Marine > Neritic zone/Coastal water | place: Helgoland, sampling...
CCGCGATCGCATCTATCTCAGCACGTTCCAAGGTGTTGATGACTTCGGTGTTCGCACGCGCAGCGACTTCAACGGGGGATCAGATGACATTGATTTGGGGCTGGATTGGCGCAATGCTGTGCTGGCCCTGAGGTGGAACCATGAATGGGGTCCGCGCTTGTTTTCGAATGTGACGTTGATGCAAAGCAGTTATGACTTCAATACCGGCTTTGATTTCTCGGAAACCAACACCAGCGGGACGTCTTCTGAAACTACGCGGTTTGCCTCCCTGTACAATTCTGGAATTCGGGACATCGGCGGGCGCATCGACTTTGATTACGCCCCCAGCAATAGACACTTTGTCCGATTTGGCGGAAATGTCACCCGTCACCGCTTCCTGCCCGGTGCAACCCAAATCATATTGGACGCCGGTGATGAATTCAACTTTGACACCATTTTGGGCTCACCCGATATATTCTCCACGGAAGCCTTCCTTTATGTAGAGGATGAAGTCAAATTGGCGGAAGACCTGACGGCCAATGTGGGGCTCCATGGCTCTGCCCTGGCGGTTGAAGGAGCCAATTATGCCTCTTTGCAACCAAGGCTCGCTGTCAACAAACGCCTACCCAATGGTGCGGCACTCAAAGCTTCTTATGCAGCCATGACCCAGTTTGTGAATCTGCTGGCGAATGAGGGGTTGACCTTGCCCACCGACTTGTGGCTCCCCTCTACTGCACGCATACGGCCTCAACAAAGTTGGCAGGTTGCTGTGGGCGGGGCGAAGACTTATGGGGAATTGGAGGTCAGCTTAGAGGGGTACTACAAATCCATGGATGGTCTGCTGAGTTACAAGGAAGGAGCCAGCTTTGGAGCAGGTGCATTCCAAACCAATGGTTCCACATGGGAGGATGCGGTGACGCAAGGTGAAGGAAGGAGCTACGGCGCGGAGATGCTGATTCAGAAAAAGAAGGGCCGAACTTCTGGATGGTTGGGATATACGCTGAGTTGGTCTGACCGTCAGTTTGATGAAATAAACAGCGGCAACCGCTTCCCTTTCACCTATGATCGGCGACATGATGTATCGATCGTGGTGGTGCACGAGCTGTCCGAAAAGTGGTCCTTGTCTGGGACTTGGGTGTACGGAACAGGTCGGGCCTTAACCCTGAATGAAGTGCAGTACGGAAGTGTATTGCCTTCCTATTACGGGGGGCTTGAGCCCATCACCTTTGAAGTGCCCTCCAACCGGAATTCTTTTAGGATGAGCCCCTACCACAGGGCGGACATCAGCGCCACCCGAACCAAAACCGTCAAGAATGGAGACCGGTCCTTGGTCCTCAGCGTCTACAACGTGTACAACAATTTGAACCCATTCTTTGCATTGCCTGGCACCAACGATCAAGGCGTTGCGGTCATCCGTGAATACGGACTCTTTCCATTTATACCTTCTATCGCATGGCAATTCAATTTCTAAAAGTCAATGGGTGGCTACCCCTGCTGCTCCTCTTTGTAGGGTGCGAAAAATGGGCGGATGGTGTCGTTCGGGACATTGAATTTCCCGAACACACCGCTGAAATATCGGCGAGCGGCACATTCATCAGCGGTGACTCAAAGGCCATTCTTTCAGTCAATTCAACATCAAGTTTGCAAACGCCTTCTCCCATTGTTTTACCAGAGGGGGCCAACGCTTCATTACGCCTCAATGGCGAAGAAATCTTGGTTTGGGATGAGGCATCTGTTGATGTTGTAGGTGAGCCTTGGAACGCCGTAGAAATGCTCGTTCTGACATTGGATGCGCCCCTGGATTTGGCGCCTGGCTTGTATGAATTGGCAGTCAATGTTCCTGGTGAAGACCCCTTGACAGCCTCTGCCATTCAGCCGCCGACCCCTCAGTTTACGCAGGAATTTGAGCTCAATGCTGACTCAATAGTGGATTACTGGGGGGTGGTTTATTATGATGAATTGTTGGTCAGCCTTTCGAATAGGCCTGGCGTCCAAGACGTTTATGGATTGAGACTTGAAGAGGGTCTTGTCTATGGTTCAGACACCACTTGGAGCAACGTTTTTGGAGATGACATTCAAGATCCCCGGGTCAAGTTCTCCATCGCCTGCAGGTGTTTCTTGGTGGACGACCAAGACATTGATGGACAGCAGCTGGACGACATCCGGTTGAGCAGAAGTCGGTATGATGAGGGATACTATGGTGGTGGGTCCGACGATGTTGTGCTGAGGTTGACCGTTGACCTCATGAGCCCGTCATTGGGGGACTTCTACCGCTCAGTGGACGTACACGAGGCCGCCAACGACAACTTTTTTGCCAACCCTTCTGGAATTTACAGCAATACCAGTTCTGGCTTTGGACATTTTGGACTCGTTTCCCGTGTTATGACGATGGTTAACTAAATGGTGTACTAGGGACCATTCGTCTTGACGATGTGTCATCACCTGTAGATATCCATGGCAACGTTCAGGTCGATGCGGGCGAAGCCCCTCTTGACTGACTTTGGATATGCCGGCAACTAAACGCCGGAGACTAACTTCGGACCATGCGTTATATCCTTGTCCTACTGGCCCTCTCATCGGCCTATTTTGCCCAGAGCCAAACCCCCAACAATATCGAAGCGGTCGAGTATGACCCTGATGGAAACCGCTGGTTTGTAAGCAATGGCAGCAGCCTTTTGGTGACCGAAAACCAAGGCGAAAACTGGGCCTTTTTTGGTGAGGCTGAGGCTTCACACGGCATGGAAGTCATGAACGGAGTGTTGTATGCCATTGGCAACAATGTGATCCGGTCATACGCACTGGAATCGGCAGAATTATTGGGTTCATTGGTGATTCCCGGTGTTGGGTTTCTCAATGGAATGGGCAGCAATGGAGCGGGACTCTTGGTGGTCAGTGATTTTCAAGGCAACAGACTCTACACAGTCAACGCAGAGGATCCATCACAAATGACCTATGCCCAGCTCACAGGCAATTTGGGCGCCACGCCGAATGGCGTTGTTATCGACACCGACAACAACAGGGCCATCGTTGTGTGCTGGTTCAACGATGCTGACATCCTTGCTGTGGACTTGGAAAGTGGTGAAGTCAGCACGCTGGTTGATGGCACTGGTCTGGGAAGCCTTGACGGGATTGACAACGACGGCAATGGCCAGTACTACGTGAGCTCTTGGTCTCCAACACGGATTACGCGCTACAATGCGGACTTTACGGAGTCAGAGACGGTGGTCACAGGTGCTGCTGGACTTTCGAGCCCTGCCGACATCAGTTATGCCGTTGCTTTGGACACCCTGGGCGTGGCCAATTCTGGCACAGACAACGTGACCTTCCACGGTTTTGGAGACCCCACGAGCAGTGTGATTGAATGGGCAGGATTTGCTGCACAACGTGCAGGCGGTGATGTGCTGATCGAAGTGCCGACTGGCCGTTCCGTGGAATTGACCGCCTACGATGCTGCTGGCCGGGTTTTGGTGCAGCGAATGGAATTCTTGCCCGCCGGAACATTTCGTTGGCCTTGGCCCATAACAGGACAGCAAATCGGTATTGTCCAGCTCCGGTCAGGAGCTGATGTCATCACCCTGAGGTGACTTTTTCTTTTTGAACTTGATGCGGTAACGCCATTGCAGGCCTACCGTCCATTCCACACCACCTGTTTGTCTGAGGTCGTCAAGACCTGCGCCAACCTCGAAAAGCGTCATGCCCGGAGGTGCCGGACTGTAGGGCGCTTCAACATCTCGCTGAAGGAAGACCCGCAGTTTGTGCTGTTTGCCCAATTTGGTTGATGTGCCCAATCGCATGCGCCAAGCACCATCGGGCACCCACCCGCTGGGCACCACAGCCACAAAGCGCTCAACGGCAAAGTCAGGGTCCCATTTAAAGCCTTTGATGTTGTAGCCTACTTCCCCCTTGAAACGCCATTGCTTGCTGGCCCCCTCCTGGGTTGGATCGCTCCCGTCCTTGAGGGCGAGGACTTGCTGATTTTGAAAACGTATGCGGGTTTCAAAAGCCCACCTCCCAGCATCGAACTCAGCCCCATGCTCTACCTGCCAACGCAAAAACCGGTCGTTGCCTTGGACATCCCCTTTGCGGTCAGGACGGGTGGTATGTCGGAGGGCGAGTCCCAAAGATTGGGCCTTACTGAACTTGTTCCAACGGGGACTCCAGGCGCAGCTTATCTGCTGCAGGCTTCGGTCAAAGGAAGAGAAATCGTTGTCCCAACGCCATTGCTGGCTCCAAACGATGGACAGGCTCTTTACAGGCTTAAAACCCATGGAAATACCACTCCATCCTCTCCACTCGGTGGTGTCTGTTTCGCCTTCAGAACCAGGTGGCGGATTGATGACTTGCGCATGCACATACCCCACCCCGAACAGCAGGACGAGGCATAGCATCATTTGTTTCATACGCCGTCGCTTGGGTCAATGTGCTCGGAGTGGTCTTCGCCGCGGTATGAGACCTTGATGACAGCTGTTTCGCGGAGCAGGTCCACGTTGCCGATTTCAATGCGCTCGACGTCTTCGCCGATGCGCTCAGAGAGGTCTGCTCTGAGGGCTTCACGCTTGTCTTTCTGCAAATACTCAATGCGGTCATACACCACCCGCTTGGTGACCATGTGTTCTACGAACATCAGCCTTTCAAGGGAGAATGCGATGAACCAAAGTGACGCATTGCCCAGCGCTACTGGAAGTTCACCCATAGCTCCAGGTGCCAACGCGTTCATGACCGCCAAGGCAATGACCACAAACAAATAGGTCATTTCTCGAATGGGGACCACATTGGTGCGGTACCGAATGATGCCGAAAATGGCAAAAAGCCCCAAGGCGAAAGCCAAGTCAAGCTCTACGCCATTGAGCATTCTACAGAGCAAAAAGACAGAGGCACTCACCATCATAAAGGTGAATACATAGTCCCTCCTCTTGGCTTTGGATTGGTAGATCATCCTGACGATGATCCAGCATGAGATCAGGTTGGCTGCGAAATGCAGTGCGATTTCAGTCATGGTGCGGTTAGGCTTGCAGGTCCCCGGCCCAGGATTGTGCATCCAAAAGCCTCCGATATGTTGCAAGGTAAGCGCGGCCCGCGATGTTGCCATCCCTTGCCAGTCGAGCAACAGTGTATTTGCTCATGCTCGTCTTTCTGCCAATGATGCCCTTGCGCTGGTTCTGGCTCCGCAACCAGCGTTGGATGGGGCTATATCGGTCTGGACGGGGTTGCTTTACTTCTATAATAGCCAGCCCCTTAAGCAAAGCGGCATCTGGCTCTCCCAATATGGAGGCATTCAAGCTGCGGTCCACGGTCACCCTTTCTCTGCGTTCAAAATCAACCACTGTCGTGCGGTAAAACCCTCCTGAAAGGCGCGGAATGAGTTCTTCTGCATTGCGCAAACGGGTACCTAAAAACGCCACCTCCTCTGCACTCAAAGGCTGTGAGATGTTGCTGCTTGTTGCGATGCGCTCCTTTACTGTCCGCCCGCCGGGCAGCCTTTCTTTCACTTCAAGGAAGGCCAAGTCATTGCTTGTGTAATGGCGCTTCCTGATTTTCATGCGCCTGGCTTTTCCCCTCAAATGGTCTTGAAGAAAGCGGTCGCCGGGCAACTCATAGTAAAGGTTGTCATAGCGGCATTCTGCTTCTCCATCTACCGACAGGACATGAGCGTAATCGCCCATGGATGCTATTAAATCCGGTAACCAAGTTTCGGGCACGACATACTTGGTGTCGAACCTGCGCATCAATTGCACAGCATCCAAAGCGCCCAAATCTGTGGTGGGCAATGTGGCGATGACATCAGCCAGCGTATCAGTCAAGGTGTTCTTACCCAAGGTGTATCGAAAGTACTACGGAGCTTGCTTTATGGTTGCTTGCACCTTCTAAAACTCCATCAAATAGACTGATTCTTGGGCTGTGCAGCATGCAGCTGGTTCAATGCGAAATCGCGGATTTTGGCGGCTTGGTCGCGGTTGACATAATTAAAAGTGCTCTGCCCCGCAGCAGTATGAAACACAAGGTGGCCAATTTTACGGCGCTCCAACAAGGCGTTTCTTTTCCACTCCACCCCTTGAAGCTGGCTCATTTTTAGCACTGTACGGGTTTGCCAAAACCAGCCCCGTTCCAGTACAATGCTGTCGATGTATACGCTCAAACGATAGGACCCATAGCGGCGCCCTGTTGTCCAAAACACAAAAGCCGTCCAGCACAATGCCAAGATGACATTTCCCCATTCAGGGTGGGTCAAGAGCAGGATGGATGGAACCGATGCCGCAGCCAGCAAGATCCAACGAAGGCGGCGTGCCGGGCTCACATCGAACACTGCTTCTTTGCGCAGATCGGGATATAGAGCCACTTCCATCGCTGCTCTGTGCAAGGGTTCCATGGCTGGGATAAAGACCCTAAGACCTCCAGAGCCTTCGGCTTGAGCCTGACGGATTCGCACCGTTTCATAACCCAGAAGCCTGCGGATCCAGTTGCTCTTCCACTCTGTCAGGTGAATCTTGTTGAATGGGACGTCAAATGAGTTGCGCCGCAGCAGTCCCATTTGAAGCTTGAGGCCATCTTCATCCAAGGTGCTGTTTAGCCGCCAATACCGCAGAAATACAGACCCCAAGCTGGTGAGTACACCCACAATGCCCATGAGCACCAAACCTGGAATGAACAGCAAGACAAAGCTCAAGCCCACGATAGAAACCACAGCGGCAGGAATCCCATCCAACCAATTAGAGATGTGATCCTCGGCTCCTTGGAACAAGGACATAAATAAGGCCAGTCCCAAAAATGCATTCTTGATGTGGTTTTGGCTCAGGCCCACCTTGACCAAGTCCTTGGTTCCAAGCGCAACCAGCGGCTTTGCCACCCTTTCCGACCTATGCGGGTCGGAATCCACCGGCTCGTCTTCCCCGGTTTCGGGAGCCAGCGACATTTTACTATTCAGGAATTGCTGCAATATGGTCGCTTCGGCCTTTCGAATGGCCACCAGTTCCAGCTCACTGCCGCTGGACCCCGCCGTATCTACGCGTACACCCGTGAGTCCAAAAACTTGCTGAATGGGACCTTGAAAAAGCTGAACGGCCTGGATCCTGTCAAAAGGGATTTGAAGCCGTTCCCTCTGGAAGATTCCCCGCTCTACAATGAGGGCGTCAGAGGAAATGAAGAAATGAAAGCGCAGGTAATACCACAGGGCAAAAGCACCCGCAAACAACACGCCCACTGGAATGGCCAAGAAGTAATACCACTTCATCTCGCCGAGGGTGACCCCGATGAGAATGGGCCAGAACGACTGCACGGCCTTCCAAATGAATTGAGCGCCTATGATGAACACCCCGAGGGGATGCTGCCGCTTTGGCACGTCAAAGCTGGTGCTCATCTCCGGGTGCGCGCTTCGATGATCGCACGCAAGGCTTGAGCCTCGTCATCCTCGAGTCCAGCAATGCGTAGGTTTCCACTTCCGCCCGCTGTAAACAGCTTGAGGTGATTGAGGCCGAGCTTTCGAGAAACCGGCCCTTGGCTCAATTCAGAGTGTTGAATCATGCCGAAAGGCACGGTTGTGGTGGAGCGGAACAGCCACCCTGTCCGGTAGGTGATGTCGCGCTCCCGCACAGCATAACCTCGGCGCGGAAACCCCTTCCATTCCTCTAGAAACCAGAGCAGGGAAAAGACCGCTTGAATCCCCACTGGCCAGTACCAAGCGCTCATTGTGGCCATGCTTTCCTCGCCGCCAAACTTGTAGATCAAATAAGGCGTCAGGCATATGGCCAGAACGAGCAATTGAACACCGCCCCATAAAGCGAGCCGCATGCCACGGTACTTGGTGCTCACCGGCAGGTATTCGACTTCCTCAAGCCGGGGGAATTGGACGGGGTCCAATGCGGGATTGGCTACGGGGGTAATGTCCATGTGATGCAGCTTACTCCGCAGCGATGCGTTTTTCGACCGTTCCGTCTGAGTATTGGAACATCAGCAGCATCCCTGGTGTGGGATTGACTTCGCGGCCGAGAACATCCGTAACGCGCACCAATGAGCGGTCGCCTGAAGGGATGAGTTCGCCCACGGAAAGGGGTTCGCTGCAAGCCTGCGCAAAGAATTCCCATGCTTCGCGAGAAGCTTCGATGTCTTGATTGCCCCATACACCGGGCCAACTATGTCCTCCACCGTTCACGGTGTAAAGCCATACTTGAGGGCAGCTGCCGTCGAGCCCCCACTTTTGATAGTCAACCGTAGACTCATCCCACCCGACTACATCGGGGAAATTCCCCGACTCCTCCAAGGCCAAGCCAAACAGGTCTACGAAGAAGGACATGGCGTCGGGAGTGCTGGGATAGGAACCCCAACCATCTACGTTTTTGAGGTCGCCTTCATACAAGCTCACATCATCATCGGTTCCATGAATTTCCAGGATGGGCACCATGTATTCCGGGGCGCACTCGGATTGGATGTCTGACATCAAAATGCCTGCGATCGGGGCCACAGCCCGAAACTCGTCCGAGGCTTCGCACGCCAAGAGGTAGCAGAAATCTGCTCCATTGGAGAAGCCGGTTCCAAACACGCGGTCGGCATCGAGTCCGTACGACTCTACCAGCAGCCCCTTCAAACCCGTCACAAACTCTACGTCGTCCACATATTCATTCTCGTGAAAGGCATACCCCACATTCCAAAATGGCTCACCCGAATCGTCGGTGGTGCCTTGGGGATAGCAGACTGCAAAGCCGAACTCATCGGCGAGTTCATTGAAACCCGTCCATTCAACCATGCTTTCCGCGGTTCCGGTGTAGCCGTGCATCACAAACACCAAAGGACAGTTGTCCGGGGCATCGGAGGGCTCATAGTAGTAGTACTCACGGAGGTCTTTGCCTCCTGTATACTCACCATAAAAAATGGCGGTGACGTCAACAGACTGCGTGTTGTTGGAGGCCTGGTCATCGCTACCGCCGTTGACTGACACAATTTCTGCAGCAACGGTATACCCACCACTCAGGTCAAAAGGAAGCACGCCATTGAGCGAGAAGCTGTGGCTATCGGTCGTACCCAAAGCCACGCCATCGATGGTGGTCTCGCCGGAAGCGCTGCCCATGCTCCAGGCGACCGTGTAAGAATAAACGGTGTCCAGGCCAAGGTTGACCACTGTGCCTGCTACGTCTTCATCCGAAGGCGCCAGTACCGTATTTTCTGCTTCCAAGCCAATGAGGGCAAGGTCTAAACCCCCCGGCTCCAGTACGGACACATCATCAATGGCCCAGCCAAACAGCCATCCACCACCATCACCATAGTTCAAGGCGAGGTGGACATTGGATTCGCCGATCAGATCTTGAAGGTCAATGACTTCGTATTCCCAAATGCCTTCGCTGCCGGTAAGGGTTTGTAACACGGACCATGTATCACCGCCATCGAGGCTGTATTCCACGGATGCCGATTCGTCGTTGCCTTCATAGCTGCCACCATCGAAGTAGCTCGAGAAGGCAAAAAAGGCGTTTTCTACGCCACTCAAATCCACAGCAGGTGTGATCAGGTAGTCTGCACTTTTGTCGCAATCGCAACCATCGTCATTGGTCGCGAGCATATTGCCGTGCGGCGCAATGGGCCAATACTGGCTTTGAAGGTCAGCGCTCTCTCCTACCAACCATCCTCCATCGGAAGCCAGCGTCTCTTGTGTCCATCCATCTGGAAAAATTCCAGCGTCAAAGTTTTCTTGAAGCAGTGTGGTCTGTGCACTGATTGACGTGCAGAACATAGCCACCGCCATAAAGGACATGCGAATCGTTTGGGTCATGCCCCGAAGATATGGGCCCATGCCGACTCAATGTCGCACAGCGATGCGCTGGGACCATTCTCCTTCAACCGCCAAGATGTACAGGCCTTCGGAGAGGTCAGCTACGTTGATGATTGTCCGGCCATCTCCGGTTACGGTGCTGTAGATGACCCGGCCAGAAATGTCCATGACTGCGAGCGTTTTGCCAGCACCCACATCGTCTATGGCCAACTGCTGGTGAGCGGGATTGGGAAAAGCCAGCGGGATTTGAACCGCGTTTTGCTCCACACCACTGGTGGGTGAGCACGGCGCCGAGAGGGTCCAGCGGTAGAAGTAATAATGGTAATCCGTCGGTGAATCTGTGGTGTTGCCTGTAATGCTCATGCGGTCTGCAACGGCGATTGGAAAGGTTCCAGCAGGGACCGCGTTGTTCCGAAACAAGCCGTCATTTGTGCCGTCAATGCCCATTTGAAACCCCGTTCCATTGGGGATTTCAACCCCAAAGTCCAGCGTGTTCCATCCTGATTGAAGGGCATAGTTGTCTTCAAAAACCGTGGCTCCGGATGCATCACGGATGTAAACGCCGATGGAGAAGCTGGTCTCGGCCAAAACCTCCACACTCTCCAATACCGTGGGCTCAGAGACATTGAACACCATATCCCACATGTCATTGAAGTGGAACCCTCCAGCGCCCAGCGCATCCGATGACAATGGTCCACCCAATGCAGTCTCTGTGTTGGCTTCTGGATCGAAATAAGGAGATGCGGCGTCGGTGCACCCCAGAATGGGCGCCAAACATGATCCGTCGCCCAGGCAGGCTTCTGGGTTGTAGTTCACTGCGGACTCTATCATACATCCAGCCACGTAGCAGCAGGATCCGTCATCTGCAATGGCCGCACTCGAGAAGTTGACCGCTGCAGGGTCTGTACATCCGCAATCCGAGGACAGCGAATAGCGCCACAAATCTTGGTGGTAGGTGTCGTTGGCTCCCTCCAATCCTGAAGTCAAATAGACATAGCATCCCAGCACAAAACTGCCTGGAGCCCAACGCGCTCCGCCGGGATGTGCCGGCAATTCAGTCCAACCGTCGATGGAGGGATCGTACTTCCAAAACTCACCGTAGTCCAGGGGGCCATGGTTGTCACCATCGCCGCTCAGGACATATCCGTAGCCATCTTTGGCGAACTGGGTTCCGGCCACCCGGGCTTCGCCTGGAAAATCCCCCAGCGGGGTCCAGCTGTCAGAAACGGGGTTGTAGCGGTGAAAATCCCGGTAGATGGTGAGATCTCCATTCACCGTGTTTCCATGACCGAATCCGACATAGGCCAAGCCGTCAATCCCGAAATAGAAAGGATGGTGCCGGTCTCCTGCTGTGAAGGCGGCTCCCTGACTCCAGTTGTCCGTAACGGTATCATACACCCACCAATCTCCGAGGTTGCCCGTATCGTTGCTGCCCAATCCCACCATCACTTTTCCGCCCGTAAACACCATGGCCGGATGGTTTCGTCCCACACCTGGAAATGCCGTCAATGCCGTCCATGCTCCGGTCGCCATGTTCAGGTGCCACCAATCGGTGGGGTAGCCACTCTCATTGGAACCGAAGCCCACGTAGGCATTGTCCCCTTCGCAAACGCCATACCCATAGCCCCTTCCTCCACCAGGAAAGGCCTCCATCTCCTCCCAGCTGTCCGATGAAGGATCGTATCGATACACATCGTCAAGATTCAGGGCCGCAAAACCTGCCTGCCCCGCTATGACGTAGCCGTACTGGTCATTGGCTACTGTAATCGGGTGATGGCGGCCATTTGCATCATAAGAAGCCATGGACATCCATTCATTCTGTGCCTGTGAGGAAACACTAAATACTAGCAACGAGAGCAACAGAGTATGGCGCATGGTGAAGGGGCTTAGATAACCAACGCAACGGGCCCAATATTGGTTCGCTGGAGTGGGAAAAAAAAGCCCAGCGAGAAGCTGGGCTTTTGAATAGATGAACTGTGTAACGGATTAGAGTCCGTCGAATTCAATGTAGACAGAGTCTCCGCAAGCTACCGTCACGGAAGTGTCGAATGCAGTGCACAAGGAAATGAACGCAAGGTCAAATTCTACATCGATGTTTCCAGCGTCGACTTCCACCGTCTCCAGACTCAAAATACCCATGTCAGAGGCGATTTCGTCCCCGTCTACACTCACATCAGGAGTGCACAAGGAGTTGTTAAAGATGGTGATGACGGCCTTGTTGCCTTCGTCACAAGCCTCGGTGTTGTCGTCACATCCGGTGACAAGGAGCAAGGCAACAAAAAGTCCAAAGAGGTTACTAATTCTCATTTTTTGAGTTGGTTGTGTGGTCAAAGATATCCAAAGAACTGTGCTAACCGGGAACGGTTGCTTGAGGAATGAAACAATATCCGCAGGGGGTATTCAGTTGGTATCAGGACACATCGTCGTGTCTAAGCATTCATCGCCATGTTCCGTCATCCCCTCTTCGTCCCTTCCCTCGCTGCTGTCCTGGCGGTCTCCATTCTTGCCTCCGCATACCTGATCGCTCGAAACGGCCAGTACTTCTTCAAAAGCCAGGCCAGTGATATCGCTGTGACGGGCTCCACCTCTATGGATTTCACATCAGACTTGGCGGTGTGGCAAGGGCAATTCACACGAAAAGCCATGGACCTTAAGGAGGTGTATGCCTTCATGAAGCAAGACAAGCAAGTCATCGAGCGGTTTCTAGAAAGCAAGGGCATTGGCCCCGGCTCTTATGCCTTTCTCTCCATTGACATCCTCCCTCAGAATAAGACGGTCAACCATTACAACGATGAGGGAGATTTGGTGGACCGCGAGCAGATCTTCGACGGCTATCGCCTCAACCGAAGTTTCAAGGTGACCACCACCGACATCAACCTCGTGGAGCGCGTGGCCAATGAGGTCACTGAGCTGATCGAACAAGATGTCTACATCACGTCCTACCCTCCCAAGTATTACTACACCCAGTTGGGTGAACTCAAGATTCAGATGATTGAAGCGGCTTCTCAGGACGGCCTTGTCCGGGCGCAAACAGCAGTCTCTGGTGGAGGCGGTGAGTTGGGTGACCTCCTGGAGACCAGCATTGGCGTCTTCCAAATCCTCGGCACCAATTCCAACGAAAGTTTTAGCTGGGGCGGCACGCTCAATACTACAAGCAAGCTCAAAACGGCTTTTGTCAACGTGAAGCAGCGCTACGCCATCGAATGATACAGTCAGGGGCTGGGCCACCTGGGATGACAAGGTTATTGGGCGCGGATCCGACGTGCAATGTCACTTCCAATCTCTGTGGTTTGCTCTGAGCCCGTGTGATTGAATACGACCACTGCGTTTTGGCCATCAAGAGACCTCCACCACCAGGTGCGCGCACCGAGCCAAGATCCTGAGTGAGCCACGTGTTGGGAGTCGGGCAAGGACCACCCAAAACCATACAGGGTCTCCTCCTCATCCAGGAGGACACCTGAAGAAAATGCCTGCGCCCTCAAATCATTGGGGACCTTTGTGCTGGACGTCCACCATGCATTCCATTGGGCCACATCTTCGGCGCACATAAAGATGCCGCCGTCCCCTGCCACCCCGTCGAGTTCGGTAGGGTCGATTTGTGGCGCATCGGGCTCCACGCCGTCCATGCTCCACGTCTTGTGCGGCCAGTCCTTGTCTTCGGAAAACAGGTTCCACACCCGTGTGCATTTAAGTCCCGCCGGTGCGAATACCCGCTCCATCATCAGCTCCTCAAAGGGCTGTCCATAAACGCGCTCCAGCAGCGCAGCCAAGAGCACATACCCTGTGTTGCTGTATTCGAACGCCTCTCCCACCTTGCGCTCCATTGGCGGCGCGTCGGGCAGCGCGGCCGCCACATCGGCAATCCCGAGGAACCCGCGTTCGGGAATCGGCAGGTCCATGTAGAAGTCGGGGATCCCTGATACGTGTTGCATCAAATGGCGCACCGTCACCCCTTCATACGGACACTCCAAGAGCCAAACGCGGATGTCGTCATCCAGGGCCAAGCGCCCTTCGGCCACTGCCGTTAAAATCCCTGCTGCTGTGAACTGTTTGGAAACACTGGCCAGCCGAAACATGGATGCCCCTGAGACCGCATCTCCGCCACTGCGCTCCACCCCATGGAACCACTGGCCCCAGACTTCGCCCTCACGCAATACCACCACCGCTCCTGCATGCAAGCCACTTCTATTCAGATCATCCAGCCAAGCCCCTACCTGTTCATGCGCAGGGCCCTGCCCTTCCAACTCCATTGGAGAAAAAGACGATCCACACCCTAAAGAAACCAACGCACCCACCACATATAGATTCCAAAACCGCATGCCCCCAATTTCGTCCATTCATATTAGAAGGGTCCCCGCGCCAAACATTTGACCCCCACGTTCAGCCAAGCACCACCGCATTGGATGGTCACCTACTGTGCGCAAGTCAGCGCTGGATTGAGGTCAAGCCACGGTTGAATCGTCCTGCGAAGGTGCAGTGAATCAAACACGTCTAAATCCGCGGTCTACAATGAAAAAAGGCGGCACATGGCCGCCCTTTTTTTTCAAAGTCTCGAGGTTTACTCTGCCTCCTCGCTCTCTTTGGCAACAGGAGCAGGGGGCGGCGGTGCAGTTGCTGCTGTCATCAAACCACCGGCATCATAAAAGTCACCTTCTTGATTGATTTTGCCTTCATCATTGAAGTTCCAATAGTGATAGGCGCGCAAGTTGATCTTGTTTCCATTGGCCTTTGACGTGGCCGTCCAATTGAGGTAGGCGCGCACGCTGCCATCGGCTTCAAGGCTCAAGGTGTCGACTCCGGGAAGCCAGACTTCGCGCGCGGTATTGATGCCCTCAAAGGCGTCGTGATGGCCTGCAAAAACTACGGCAGCTTCCTTCGCTGTGATTTTGTCAGTGCCGTAACCGGCGTCCCACACAACAGCATCCTCAGCGTGATAGCCAAGCCAAGCCTCATAATCCGCATCAATGTGCGCTTGAGTCGCAGCCTGAGCAGTGGCCAGGTTGTTCTTGTAAGTTTCGTTTGCTGCATTGTCCGGGGCTGTGGTGCAACCTGCGATCAATACCGCGGCAAGGATGGTGAATACTCTCATCGATTCAGATTTCGACGAAAGTAAAATGCTTTTCCTACGGTTCTGTTTCGCCCTCTTGATCTTGCCAACAATGGAAGATGCCTGAGAAAAATGGAGGCCCTAGAGGTAAACAGACCATGCGAAGTGAAAACAGGGCTCCCTGCACATGATATGAGTAGGGACTGATATCTAAGCAAAAGTCCCCCAGCCGTTGGGGCTGAGGGACTCTCGATTTGGGTTGGCGGTCTGGACGAGACTCGAACTCGCGACCCCATGCGTGACAGGCATGTATTCTAACCAACTGAACTACCAGACCTGGTCTTTCGACCTCCGCATTCGACTTCTCGTCTGCGGGAGCGCAAATATACGGTTGCGCTTTAAAGTGGTTACAAGTGGCATCGGTTTTTTTTGCGGAAAATGCCTCCGCGGTGATCAAAGCTCATCTTTCGAAATCGAGCTTCATCAGGTCCTTCTTTGTCAGGACGCTGAGTTCCAAGGTCCCCGATGGCCATTCGCGGGCATCGAGGATCAATTCGTTGGGGCCAGGCGCAAGGAGCCATGAGCCGCTTCTCAGTACCCTGCCGCCGGGCAAGCCGACCTGGTAGAGCACAAAATTCTCTTCTTCCATCTCTACGCTCAGCACAACATGCTCCTTTGAGTCAGTGTCGATCTGTATGCGTTCCAGAAGATGCTTCTTGTGGATGGGGTCCTTTACCGTGATGCGATGCGATGGCAGTGCGAATGCCGTTTCTGCTGTGGAAGCCAACGAATATGTGGCTGGGGCGAGCAGGGCAGCTGATGCTGCAGCTGTTCGTGTTGCGCGACGGATAAGGAAGTGTTTTGCCATGGCGTGCCCGAAAGCGGTTGTGAAGGGCGGGCAAGAAAGCACGCTATTCACAATTGCGCAAGGAAATACACTGTTGAAATGTTGATAACCCACTTATAGTACTAGTTATCAGCGTAAAGAAATTAACAATTAGCGCATCTTCTGCCGCTTGAGCAGATAGGCCGTCAATACAGGATTGACCCCTTTGGCAATGTCCACCTCTACCCAGTCAATCCCTGCGGAACCGCACCTTACATCGAGATCGCGCCGCAAACTTGACATCTTTGACACATAGGCTTCTCGGACTTCTGCTGGATTGGCTCGGACCTCTTCCCCACTCTCCAAATCGATGAAAGTGGTCGGGCGGTCAGCAAAATCGAACCGTTGCTCGGTCTGTTCGTCCAAGACGTGAAACACCACAACTTCATGCTTGGCATGGCGCAAGTGCGCCAAAGCTGCAAATACAGCATCGAGGTCTTGTGTGCGGTCGAGCATGTCGCTGAACAGCACGACGAGCGAGCGCTTGGACGTGGCTTCCGCGATGGTGTGGATGGCCTCGATGGCTGCGGTTTCTCCGCCGCCTTGGCCTACTCCTGCGAGCACCCTTTCAAGCTCAGCATACATCAGGTGCTGGTGGGCCTGGGTGGAACGGGCCTTGTGGTGAGCGTGCAAGCTGCTGTCAAACAAGCTCAAGCCCACTGCGTCGCGTTGGCGCTTAAAGAGTTCAATCAATGTGGCCGCCGCGTGGGTGGCAAACTTGATCTTGTTCATCCCCGTTTCTGGCGACACATCGGCCGGGTAGTACATCGAGCCGGAGGTGTCGATCACAATCTGACAACGCAGGTTGGTCTCTTCCTCGTAGGTCTTCACATAGAAGCGGTCAGACCGCGCATACAACTTCCAGTCGATGTGCCGCATGCTCTCCCCGGGGTTGTACAGCCTGTGTTCGGCGAACTCTACGCTGAACCCGTGGTACGGACTGCGGTGCAAGCCCGTGATAAAGCCTTCCACCGCTTGCTTGGCGAGGAATTCAAGGGATCCGATCTGGCGGAACTGGTGGGGCTGTAGGTTGATGGGCACGGCTGCTTCAAAGATACGGACACGAAAACGCCCCGCTGTATGGCGGGGCGTTTCCAATACTGGATTCGTTGAGGCCTTAGGCCATCAGCTTCTCAAGCTTTTCTGTCAGCACGTTCTCGGGAACTGCTCCGACCGACTTGTCGACCACTTCGCCGTTCATTAAGAACACGATGGTGGGAATGGAGCGCACGCCAAACTTCATGCTGATTTCTTGGTTGGAGTCGACGTCGACTTTGCCGACGACGGCTTTTCCTTCGTAGTCACCTGCGATTTTCTCGACGACGGGACCGACCATGCGGCAAGGGCCACACCATTCTGCCCAGAAGTCGACCATCACGGGCTTGTCCGTGTTCATCACGACTTCTTCGAAGTTTGCTTCGTTGATTTCAATAGCCATGGGGAGCGTTATTTGAATTCAAATTTAGCCGGCCTTGGTTAGCCCAAGGGGGCTCGAGTCGCCAAAGGGTGTCAACTTATCCACCGCTTGTGACAACCTTGTATTCTACACCCTCCAAAGCCTCCAGTCCTTCAAGCAACTCAGAGGAGAGTGCCACGCGCTTTCTCCGCGATGGCATTTCCAGTACGGCCTCAGGATGGTGCAACTCTACTGTGACCCCTACCCCTCCTTGATTGGACTCGATCAAGGCGCACACTTGCTCCACCAATCCACTGTCCAACTTGGCCAGGTTGACCTGTACCCTGAGCCTTCCCGCCATCTTCTCCAGTACGTCGGAGAGCAGCTCGATGCGGGTGACTTTGAACTCGAGCTCGTCCGCCCCACGGAACTGCTTCATCTGGACCTTGCCCTTGATGAAGAGGAACCAGCCCGAGACCATGTATTCCCTGAACTTCAGGTAGTCATCGCGCCAAAACATCATGCGCTGAGAGCCGTGGTAATCCTCTACGGTCATCCCGCCCCAAGGCCGGCCGTTCTTGCCGATTTTATGCTCGGCCTCTGTGACCATACCTCCGAATGAAATGGTGCGACCCCGGGCCGCGACCATGTCTTCTAGATTGGACAATCCTCCGGGCGTACAAAACTGGTCGAGCTGCACCTTGAACTCGTCCAGTGGGTGGCCCGAGAGGTAGACCCCGACCACTTCCTTTTCGCGGGCGAGTTTGTCAAACGGATCCCATTCATCACATACAGGCACTGGAGGTTCAGGGATCTCCATGGCTCCGGAGTCACCGCCAAACAGTGAAGCTTGTGAGGAATTCTCGCTCTCCTGTGTGGCTTGTCCGTAACGGATGGCCAACTCAATGGTGGTCCGCCCCTTGGTGTCTTCTGCAAAACATTGGGAGCGGAAAATGGCTTGTGGCAAATCGTCAAAACCACCCCCACGGGCCAAAGCTTCGAACACGCGCTTGTTGCAGTCCTTCAGGTTGACCTTGACCGCGAAGTCAAAAATGCTCTTGTACGGCTCCTCATTGCGGCTCTCCACTATGGAAGCCACCGCTCCTTCTCCTACGCCGCTCATAGCGCCCAAGCCAAAACGGATGGCACCCTCAGCATTCACCGCAAACTTGAATTCGGATTCGTTGACATCGGGTCCCAACACCGGGGTCCCCATGCGCCGGCATTCCTCCATGAAGAAGGTCACCTTTTTGATGTCCGACATGTTGTTGGACAATACGGCTGCCATAAACTCCGCGGGGTGGTTGGCCTTGAGGTAGGCCGTTTGATAGGCCACCCAAGCATAGCACGTTGAGTGCGACTTGTTGAAGGCGTAACTGGCAAAGGCCTCCCAGTCTTTCCAAATTTTCTCGAGTACCTCGGTATCATGGCCCCGCTCTCCGCCTCCTTCGAGAAACTTGGGCTTCATCTTGGCGATCAAGTCCGCCTTCTTTTTGCCCATCGCCTTCCGCAAGGTGTCCGCCTCGCCCTTGGTGAATCCTGCCAATTTTTGGCTGAGCAGCATCACCTGCTCTTGGTATACGGTAATGCCGTAAGTCTCGGCGAGGTACTCTTCGCAGGCATCGAGGTCGTACTTGACCGGCTCCTGACCGTGTTTCCGCCGCACAAAGGCCGGAATGTATTCCAATGGACCTGGGCGGTACAGGGCGTTCATGGCGATCAAATCCGCAAACTCCGTGGGCTTGAGGTCTTTGAGGTAACGCTGCATTCCGACCGACTCGTACTGGAAAATGCCCACGGTATCGCCGCGTTGGAACAGCTCGTAAGTGGCCTCGTCGTCCAAAGGGAACGCCTCGGGGTCGAGCTCAACACCGCTGCGCTTCTTGACATTGCGCACGGCGTCTTTGATGATGGTGAGGGTCTTCAACCCCAAGAAATCCATCTTGAGCAAGCCCGCGTCTTCCGCCACCGAGTTGTCGAACTGCGTGCACACCATGTCGCTGTCCTTGGCCGTAGCTACCGGAACGAACTTGGTGATGTCGTCTGGGGTGATGATGACCCCGCAAGCATGGATGCCGGTGTTGCGTACCGAGCCTTCGATCACGCGGGCCTTCTTGAGCACTTCTGACTCCAGCCCATGACCGTCGTGAATGGCTTTGATGGCATTGACCTGATCCAGCCCTTCCTGGCCACGCAGCTTGTCTTTGAGCGACTTGTCGTCCAACTTGAACAGCTTGGACAACGAGATGTCGGGCATCTGCTTGGACAGTCTGTCTGCATCGCCCAAAGGCAGTTCCATAACCCGGGCCGTGTCCCGAATGGAACTCTTGGCCGCCATGGTGCCATACGTGATGATTTGCGCCACTTGATTGGCGCCGTATTTGTCGATGACGTAGTCGATGACCCTGCCCCGGCCCTCGTCGTCAAAGTCGATGTCAATATCTGGGAGTGAGACCCTGTCCGGGTTCAAGAAGCGCTCAAACAGAAGGTCGTAAGCGATGGGGTCCACATTGGTGATACCCGTGCAATAGGCCACGGCACTTCCTGCGGCAGAACCACGGCCGGGCCCTACACTCACCCCCATCTCTCGGGCGGCCGTGGTGAAATCCTGTACGATCAAGAAATACCCAGGGTACCCTGTTCGCTCGATCGTCTCGAGTTCAAAGTCAAGGCGCTGCCGCACCTCCTCCGTGATCTCTTCGTACCGCTTCTCCGCTCCTTTGTACGTCAGGTGCCTGAGGTAAGCATTCTCTCCACGCTTGCCTTTGTCCTCTGCGTCTTTGGGGTCCACAAACTCTTGCGGGATGTCAAAAGCAGGCAGCAAGACGTCGCGCTCCAACACATACCCTTCGCATTGGTCTACAATGTCACGAACGGTGTGAAAGGCTTCGGGAACGTCCGCAAAGAGCCGCTTCATTTCCTGTGGCGACTTCAAATAGAACTCGTCATTGGGCAATCCAAAGCGGAACTCCCTGCCCCTTTTGCCCACGTAACGCTTGGGTTGGCTCACGTTGGCCGCGTCCTTCACGCACAACAAAATATCGTGGGCATCGGCTTCCTTCCGGGTCGTGTAGAAGCTGTTGTTGGCCGCGATGTAACGGACATCGTGCTTGCTGCACATCTGAAGCAGGAAGTCATTGACCACCTTTTGTTCCTCCAGTCCGTGACGGTTGAGCTCGGCATAAAAATTCGGACCGAATTCAGCCTTCCACCACAAGAAAGCCTCTTCGGCTTGGCGGTCCCCCACATTGAGCAGCAAACTGGGCACCTCACTGAACAGACCGCCTGTGGTCACGATCAGGTCTTCCTTGTATTCCAGAAGTTGCTCCCGGTCAATCCGCGGCACGTAGTAGAAGCCGTCGGTATAGGCCAGTGAACTGAGCTTGGCCAACCGGTGATAGCCCGCGCGGTTCTTCGCGAGCATGACAATGGGGTAGCCGTCGTCTTTTTTGGATCGGTCGGCGTGGTCTCTGCACACATTGAGCTCTGCCCCGACAATGGGCTTGATCCCCGCCTTGTTGGCGGCCCGAACAAAGTGAAAGGCCCCCATCATATTTCCCCTGTCAGTCAGCGCCATGGCGGGCATGCCGGCTTCAACAGCATGGTCGATCAGGGCCTGTACGCTCGAAGTGGCCTGGAGTACGCTGAATTGGCTGTGGACGTGCAGGTGAGAAAAGGGCACGTCATCTATTGCCGCCGCAGAAGAAGCGGCTACAGGCTGACTGCCCGATGGCGATTTACGGGGTTGGACGGTGGCGGATGGCTGCTGGGCTTGGGCAAAGTTGGCCACCTCCAATTGGGGCGCCTCATACTGAACCGCACTTCCTTTGGGAAAGCCCTCTCTCTGGATTACCCCGTGCTGGACCAAAGCAAAAAAGCACTTGGCCGTGGCGTCTACGTCATAAGCGGCATCGTGGGCATCACCAAACCCTGTACCAAACAGCTTCTGGTGGAGCTCGGTCAAAGTGGGCCATTTGAACTTGCCGCCCCTTCCTCCCGGAATCGCGCAAAATTCTGTGGCTTCATCCTTGGAGTCGATCAGGGCCTTGTTGGTGACGCGCTCGGCGCTGGCACCGCGGCGGATCCACTCCGCCCCCATGATGCTCACGTCAAAGCTGATGTTGTGGCCCATCACGAAATCAGCACGGTCAAGATCCCGCCCAAACTCTTCGAGCACACTGTCTAAATCGATCCCCTCAGCTTCGGCTCGGTCGGTCGTGATGCCGTGTACTTTGGCCGCGTTGAAAGGGATGGTAAAGCCGTCCGGGCGCACGATTCGATTGCCCCTGGACACCAACTTCCCTTCTGGCGTGTGCAGCTGCCAGGCGAGTTGAACCAGCCGGGGCCAGTTCTCCCCATCGGTCAACGGCGCATTCCAGTCGCGCGGCAGGCCGGTGGTCTCGGTATCATAGACGAGAATCATTGGAGCAATTTCGGCCATTTAGATGGCCCAACCGCGGATTGTGGATACCCGGTGAATTGAACATCACCGGGCGCCATTTGCTTTAGAGGGTACACCATTGCACGAATGACGACTTCCACTCCCCTCCCCAGCGGTGCATTTGAACGGGCCGCGCACAACGACACCATTGGTGACAACCATGTTGGCACCTCGGTGGATACCCCATTGCGTGCGGATGCATTTGCGTTGTCGGATGCAGAAAAGATGGCGCGCATCGCTCCATTGTTCAAGGAGATCATGGAGACTTTAGGGCTTGACTTGACCGACGACAGCTTGGCTGGCACCCCCAAACGTGTCGCCAAGATGTATGTGCAAGAGATTTTTCGTGGTCTGAATCCAGAAAACCACCCCGTGTGCAAGACGTTCAACAACACCTACCAGTATGGGGAGATGTTGGTCGAGAAGGACATTAACTTGAATTCAACCTGTGAGCATCACTTCTTGCCGATTGCCGGTCGGGCCCATGTCGCTTACAAGTCTTCTGGGCAAGTCATTGGCTTGAGCAAGATCAACCGTTTGGTGGACCATTATGCCAAGCGTCCTCAGGTTCAAGAGCGCTTGACTCGCCAGATTGCGGAGGCTCTTAAATCCATTTTGGACACCGAAGATGTTGCGGTGATTATAGAAGCCAAGCACATGTGTGTTTCAAGCCGGGGCATTGAAGACGAGCAAAGTTCAACCGTGACTGCGGACTACCACGGGACTTTTAAAGACCCTGCGGTGCGGCGTGAATTTTTGGACCACATTCGCGGCTGATTGGTTTTCCAGTTGAAAAGGTTGTTAGACCGCTGGTCACTGCCTATCTTCGCGCCCCATTTTCACAAGTATCAACAACGGGGTTTCGGACCCTTCTAAAACGTTTTTCAAATGGCAACACGCCTCCGCCTCCAACGTCACGGTAAGAAAGGGAAGCCCTTCTTCCATCTTGTAGCTGCCGACGCCCGCGCAAAACGCGACGGTCGTTTTATCGAGAAAGTCGGTACCTATAACCCCAACACCAACCCCGCCACGATTGACATCGTGCACGATCGCGCCCTCTATTGGTTGCAGGTTGGTGCAGAAATGTCCCACACTGCCCGCGCCATCTTGAAGTACAAAGGTGTGGTGTACCACAACCACTTGCTGAACGGCGTCAAAAAAGGAGCCCTCACCGAGGAACAGGCCCAGGCCAAGTTTGAGGAGTGGTTGCGTGAGAAAGAAGGCAAAGTGGCCTTGGCATCCAATAAGCTTGCTGCTGCGGCAGACGAAGCCCGCGCCAAGGCGCTTGCTCAAGAGAAAGAGGTGAACGACGCACGTGCAAAGGAGCTCGCTGGAAAGCAAGCTGAGTTGGCCGCTGAAGCTGCTGCCGCACAGGCCGCTGCAGAAGCTGCTGCTGCTCCTGCTGAAGAAGCTCCGGCTGCTGAAGAGGCACCTGCTGCTGAAGAAGCACCCGCTGCCGAA
>Ga0209223_10001772_pt1 | contig 22940 bp, 24 predicted proteins | sample COG_06_FD_184750 | JGI IMG/M metagenome (GOLD analysis project Ga0209223, IMG submission 184750) | Pelagic Microbial community sample from North Sea - COGITO 998_met_06 (SPAdes) (version 2) | ecosystem: Environmental > Aquatic > Marine > Neritic zone/Coastal water | place: Helgoland, sampling...
CACAAATTAACTGTTATAAACGCGGTAGCTAATAAATTAGTATTAAGAATATTTGCTGTTGTAAATAGAGAAGAACCTTTTGTTAAATTTGTTGCTTAAATATTTGTTTTTATCTTAGAATGCTCAGGGTCCTGTATTCGGAGGCTGAGCTTGTCGAAGTCTCGGTTGCCAAAATTAGAATGTCATTTTGTAGACTTCTTTTTTTGTGCAATTACAACTCCCCAAATGATTAATCCCGCAGCTAAGCACTGGGTCCATCCCAATTTCTCGCCATCAAAAACTCCCCAAGCAACAGCCACTAAGGTGATCAAATAAGATACCGAGGCAGAAAAAACCGGACTTGAGATTTGTATCAGTTTATTGAAAAGCAACATAGCCATACTGGTTCCTATCGCAGCCAAAACAAATACATATCCCAAAGAAGTATAGTTAATTTTTTCTGTGAGGTCTCTTTCAAAAAATCCCGAGAAAGAAAGTACTATGAAGGCAAACGGAATTAATAGAGTGAAAGTGGCTGAAGTGATGCTTACAGTGTCTAAATCTTTAAATTTCTTTTTAAGGTAATTTACGCTAAAAGCATAGCCCGTTGCCGCAATAAATATGAGGAATGCATATAAATGATTTTTTGTTGGGTTGGCAAGAGCGTTTTGGTATAGGAGAAGCAAAGTCCCAAACAAGCCAATGAAAACTCCCAAAGCTTGTTTTTTTGAAAAACTAAAATTAAAAAATAAAACACCTAATATCATCGTAATTAGTGGAGTTAAGGAATTTAGTACTGCAGCGATAGAACTGTCAATTTCTGTGATGGCATACGAAAATAGAAACACGGGGAAAAAGGTTCCGAAGATGGCTACAATAAAAAGTGGTTTCCAATGCTTTTTATCGATATGTTTGAATTTTTTTATTCCAATAAAGAATAAAATAATTCCTGCAAAAATGATTCTTAAAGCTCCAATTTCCATAGGGTTGAGTCCTAAAAGTGCTTTTTTGATAAGGATAAACGAGCTACCCCAGGTTAAAGAGAGAATAAATAGGAGAAGCCATTTAAAATTTTTCATTGTATCTTTGTAATCTAGATGTAAAAGTGCGCATTTTTTTCGGATAATAATCATATTCTATCTAAATTGAAGCAGCTAAATATTCTATTATGAGAGTTATAAAAATTATTTGTTTGGGTTTGCTTGTCTCTTTTTTTACAGTTTCTTGTAAAGAAGCTTCTAAAGGAGCGAAAGAGGGGGTTGAAAAATCAGTAAAAGCAGAAAATCTAAAGGAGATTGAAGTTGGAATTGATGGGATGACTTGTCAGATTGGTTGTGCAAAGACTATTGAATCTAAACTTTCAAAAATGGAAGGAATTAATTCAGTATCTGTTTCTTTTGAAGATAAATTAGGGAAAATCGTTTACGATGCAAATAAAGTTTCTCAAGAAGAAATCACAAAAAAAATCACGGGAATTGCTGGGGGCGAAACCTATTCTGTTATCTCAGTTAAAGAAGGAGGTTCTGTAAAGGCAGCTTGTTGTGCTTCAGAAAAAAAAGAGTGTGATGGGAAATATGGTAAGAAGGGTGAAAAAAAAGATTGTGCCAAGTGTGCATAAAGATTTAGTTATCTAGCATAATTTCATTGAAATTCATATTGAAAACCACCTTGATTAGGGTGGTTTTTGTTTTATCATTCTGAAAATAATAGCCTATTTGTTTAATGTAATTTTTTTATGAAATTTTTGGTAAAGAGATCGTAGCCTAGGTTAAGTCTCCTGTCTAGTAAGGGCGGTAATTAAAAAACACCCATCTACAACATTTCGAGGATCTCAATGCTTATAATAAGTCCCTCAACATAAGATTATTTTTCTTCTGGTGATTATGCCTTATAGGCAGTTAGATATTTAGAATCAAAAAATAAATAGAATTTTAAAGGAGTAAGGTCATTGAATTTGCAGTCGAGTATCATTTCAATAAAAAAGGCTAAAACTAAAAAGCTGTTTGAGAACATAATTCGAGTTGTTTTTAGTTAGGTTTTTGAATTGTAAAATGATCGACGATAGTTCCAGACTTGATTTTTTGTTTAGTTTTGTATCAAGACAAAATGAAAGTAAGAGTAAGTTGGTAATCTTTCGTGAAAACTTCCACGGTTGTACTAGCAATCTAACTCTTGAATCCGTATTTTTGTAGTCGGTAAAAATTAAAATTATTTCTCTTGAAAAAACACTTTAAAACCATTGTAAAAGCAGCATTGATTTCAGTGTATGTTATTTTTATTGCAGGTTCTGTGGTTCGTATGACAGGTTCTGGAATGGGCTGTCCGGATTGGCCAAAATGTTTTGGTTATTACATACCACCTACAGATGAGGAGCAGTTAGTTTGGCATCCAGAAACCGGCTATTCGAAAGGAACAATTATTATCAAAGATGAGGCTTTGATCGTAGCGAAGGAAGAGTTCATAACAGCAACTGACTTTGAAAAGGATAATTGGGCTCCGTATACCAAACATGAATATGCTATTTTTAATGTTTATCATACTTGGACGGAATACATCAATCGATTAGCATCTGTGTTATCTGGATTTATATTTTTGTTTTTAATAGTGGGTGCTGTTACGTTTTGGAAAGAAAATAAACGCATTACTCTCTATTCTTTTGGAGCTTTCTTTTTGATGTTGTTTGAGGCTTGGTTAGGGAAGACAGTAATTGATTCTGTTTTGAAGCCCTCCGTAATTACCATACATATGGTTGCGGGATTGTTGATTATAGCACTGCTTTTAAAAGTGCTACATATCTTGTCGGAAAAAGAAGTAGCTTCGAAACCTTTTAATAGAGTGTTTCACAATTTATTAGGGATGTCTATTGTGTTATCAGTAATTCAGATTGCTTTAGGAACGCAAGTAAGGCAGTTTGTAGATGAGCAAGTAAAGTTGTTTGGTTTTGAAAACAAACAAATGAGTCTGTACAATCCTAGTGTTAAATTTTATGTACATAGGTCATTTACGATTCTTATTGTGCTGCTTAATTTTTTCATCTATTGGAAAAATGAAACTTTGAAATTAGAGTTTAAAATACCTAAGTACATTATAGCATTGTTGGTATTTGAAGCTTTGTCTGGCATCTTGATGTATTATAGTGATTTTCCATTTGGAACACAGACGGTTCATTTGTTGTCTGGAGCTTTGTTGTTTGGAACACAATTCTATCTTTTGATGCAAAATGCAAGCTTAAAATCCTTTAAATCTTAGGATTAAAATTATTGTGTTTTCCTAAGTTATTGAAATAGAAACCAAGGAATAAATACAAATCTTTTTTCTAACTTTGCAAAAAAATATTTTTTATGTCAAATTCTTTTGGAAAACTCTTTAAAGTAAGCACTTTTGGTGAATCACACGGACCTGCAATAGGGGGTGTAATTGATGGATGCCCTCCCGGGGTAACTTTAGATTTTGAAGCCATTCAGAAAGAATTAGATCGTAGAAAACCGGGTCAGTCAAAGATAGTAACGCAAAGAAAAGAACTAGATGAGGTTGCTTTTCATTCTGGGATATTTGAAGGAAAAACTACAGGTGCATCCATTGGTTTTTTGATTCAGAATACAAATCAAAAGTCAAATGACTATTCGCATATAGCAAATACGTTTAGACCTTCTCATGCCGACTATACTTATGATAAAAAGTATGGAAATAGAGACTATAGAGGTGGTGGGAGAACTTCAGCTAGAGAAACTGCCAATTGGGTAGTAGGTGGAGCTATTGCAAAACAAGTTATTCCTCAGATAAAAATAAACGCATATACATCTGCTATTGGAAATATCAAATTAGATACACCGTATCAAGAATTAGATTTTTCTCAGATAGAATCAAATATTGCTCGTTGTCCGGATGCTGCTAAAGCAGAAGAAATGATTGAGTATGTTTCTAAAATTAAAAAACAAGGAGATACTGTTGGTGGTGTTATTTCTTGCGTGATTCAAAATGTGCCGGTAGGATTAGGAGAACCTATCTTTAACAAACTACATGCGGCTTTGGGTCAAGCGATGTTATCAATCAATGCTGTAAAAGGTTTTGAATATGGTAGTGGGTTTGACGGAGCAGAGATGAGAGGAAGTGATCATAATGATATCTTTAATACAGACGGTACAACAAAAACCAATATGTCTGGTGGAATTCAAGGTGGGATTAGCAACGGAATGGATATCTATTTTAAAGTTGCTTTTAAGCCAGTTGCTACTTTAATTCAAAAACAAATGACCATCGATAAAGATGGAAATGAAGTGGAGATGATGGGGAAAGGTAGACATGATCCTTGTGTTGTGCCAAGAGCTATTCCTATTGTAGAAGCAATGGCTGCGATGGTAATGGCAGACTTTATGATGTTAAATCAAGCTAGTAAAATCTAGTTTTTTATTAAGAAGTCTTCTTTGCTAACATCTCTATTGATCAGGATGGATTTTGTTTGAAAGTCAATTTTGTTCTTTCCGGCAACCATCAATAAATTCGTTGGGAAAAGCAATCCTTCTATTTCAACATAATTGCCAAAAAAAAGTTGTTGCAAAAAGGTAGTGCCATCTTTTTCTTGGATACTTACACCTTTTCTTTTCAAGCCAGAATCCACTGAGTAGTATACTTTTGTATTGTCTATTTTTAATACGTGACAATCGCTTTGTTCTACTTTTTCGATTCCAATATATTTCGCTGTTTTTAAATAATCGAATTCTGGGAAAATACTTCTGTTTTTTTTATGACGTTTTAATTCTTCTTTAGAAAAAGGAATTTCATCCGATTGTTGGAGAATGATTCCTTGTTGTCCATCAAAAGTGCTTTGAGAAATTAATTTTCCGCCCAACTCCATACTTGTAAAGTACATATTTGGAAGCATCATTTTTTGTTTTAATATGATTTGAGTATCATTCAAATTCCCCACTGCTTCCGAAGAAAAAGATTGAATTTGTTTCGCTCTTTCTTCTCCACCAATGGCATGAAAGTATTTTTCAATAATGGATTTTATTTTGTTTTTTTGAGCGTGGGTATTGCTGTGTGCAAAAAAAAGAAATAGGACGACGCAAAGTAAACGACTTGTTTTCATATCAATTGAATAGGCTGTAAATATATAAAAAACTCAATGGATTCATAACAGTTGATTATCACTTGCATTCTGTTTGTTCGTCAGTGATTAATCCTGTGTTTTTGAGTGTGTTGGTGAGATTTAAATTTGCGTCATATTTGTGTTGTATATTTCTAGAAAAGAAGTATATTTGCACTCGTTTTAAACAAAACAAAATTAAATAATAAACATATGTACGCAATTGTAGAGATAGCAGGGCAGCAGTTTAAAGTAGCAAAAGACCAAAAAGTATACGTACACCGTTTACAATCTGAAGAAGGATCAAAAGTAACTTTTGATAACGTTCTTTTAGTTGGAGAAGGTGAAAATGTAACTATTGGCGCCCCAGCTATAGAAGGAGCTAAAGTAACAGCTAAGGTATTAGGTCACTTAAAAGGTGATAAAGTAATCGTTTTCAAAAAGAAACGTAGAAAAGGATACAAGAAAAAGAACGGACACCGTCAGTTCTTAACTGAGATCCAAATCGATGGTATCGCAGTAGGTGGTGCTAAGAAAAAAGCAGCAGCTAAGAAAGAAGTAGCAGCTGATGAAGCAGCTCCTAAAAAAGCGGCAGCAAAAAAAGCTCCAGCTAAGAAAGCAGCAGCAAAGAAAGAAGAAAAGTAATTAACGAACCTGTTTTAAAATAGGTAATAAAATTAAGAAATTATGGCTCATAAAAAAGGTGTCGGAAGTTCGAAGAATGGTAGAGAATCAGAATCGAAACGTCTAGGTGTAAAAATATATGGTGGTCAAGCGGCAATCGCAGGTAATATCCTTATCCGCCAGAGAGGAACTAAGCACTACCCAGGTGAAAATGTTTACATGGGGAAAGATCATACTTTACATGCTAAAGTTGATGGATTAGTGAAGTTCACTAAAAAGAAAGATAATAGATCTTACGTATCTATTGAAGCTTTTGAGGCTTAAGAAATAGGATTTTTTTAAATCTAAAAACTCCCTTCCATTTTTGGTTGGGAGTTTTGTTGTTTTAGTTTGTGAGATCTTTTGTAAGTCAAATTAGAACGAAATATGTACATTAGCAGTATGCAGTTTTTATACAATAGTAGTATTGTTTTAGTAGTAGTAATTCTTAGGATTATAGCATTGTTTAATCCTAAAATTAAATTGTTTGTAAAAGGTCGTGAGCAGGTTTTTTCAAAATTAGAAAGAGAGATTTCTAAGACCGATAAAGTCGTTTGGGTACATTGTGCTTCGCTAGGTGAGTTTGAACAAGGACGGCCTGTGATTGAAAAGTTAAAAAGCGATTTTAAAAAGCATAAAGTTGTCTTGACATTTTTCTCGCCATCTGGTTATGAGGTGCAAAAAAACTATGATTTGGCTGATGTTGTGGTGTATTTGCCTTTAGATACTAAAAGGAATGCAAAAAAGTTCCTAAAAGTAGTACATCCTTCTGTTGCTGTTTTTGTGAAGTATGAATTTTGGCCGAATTTATTAACACAATTGAGTGTTCATAATATTCCAACCCTTTTGGTGTCTGGGATTTTTAGAAAAGAGCAGGTTTTCTTTAAGAATTATGGAGGTTGGATGCGTTCTAAATTGAAAGCTTTTTCGTTTTTCTTTTTGCAAGACAGGTCTTCCTCGGATTTACTTACATCTATAGGATTTGAGAATAATCTAGTTTGTGGAGATACTAGGTTTGATCGTGTTTATGATATTATCAGTCGTGATAACAAGCTAGATTATATTGATGAATTTGTGAATAGTTCACCTGTTTTAGTCGCGGGTAGTACCTGGCAAGAGGATGAAGATTTATTAGTAGATTATATTTTAAATCATTCAAAAGAAACGGAAAAGTTTATCATTGCTCCTCATAATATCAAAGAAGAAGGAATTCTCAGATTGAAAAAATCTTTGAAAGGTAAGGCAGTATTATTTTCAGAAAAAGAAGGTCAGTCTTTGCAGGATTTTAAAGTGTTTATCATCGATACCGTCGGAATTCTTACAAAAATTTATGCCGTGGCTGATGTTGCTTATGTAGGTGGTGGTTATACCAAAAGCGGTATCCATAACGTGCTGGAACCAGCAACTTTTGGTGTGCCTGTAGTAATCGGTCCGAATTTTAAAAAATTTAGAGAAGCTAAAGATCTTGTGAACTTGGGTGGTGTCGTTTCTACTTCAGATCATGAATCGGTAAATGCCATCTTAAAAAAGTTCTCTGAGGAGGATGTGTTCAGGAAAGAAAGAGGTGAAATTGCTTTAAATTACATCAAACAAAGTTTAGGAGCTTCTGATAAAATCATGAATTACCTAAAAACTTTGCTTTAGGTGCTAAAGAATTTGTAAAAATCAAAGTGATAAATTGGGTGATGTTCTATTTAGATGAAGCTATTTATGAACTCGGTATTTCTCTTGGTGCTTTGTGGTTTAGATGTGTTTAAATTTTGTTCTTAGTTCTTTTTGTCAGAACTTTACAAGCTTATAGTACCTTAGAAAATGGAAACTTTAGTTGATTCTTTTGGGAGGCAAATAACCTATTTGCGTTTGGCGGTTACAGATCGTTGTAATTTGCGTTGTACCTACTGTATGCCTGCAGAAGGAGCTGCTATTGTAGAGCGAAAGGAATTGTTGACTTTTAAGGAAATGTATCGTATTACGCGTGTCCTTTCTGAATTAGGAGTAAATAAAGTACGTCTGACAGGTGGTGAGCCTTTTGTTAGAAAAAATTTCATAGATTTTATTAAAATGCTTTCGTTCAATGATCGATTGGATGAAATAAATATGACGACCAACGGTGCCCTGATTGCAGAGCATATTGAGGAACTCGAAAAATTAAAAGTTAAAACCATCAATTTGAGTATTGATAGTTTGGATGCAGCAAATTTCGCTAAAATAACACGTCGAGATGTGTTTGATAAGGTTTGGAATACCTATGAATTATTGAAAAAAAGTAGCTTGAAATTAAAGTTGAACATTGTGGTTCAATCGGGTGTCAATACTTCTGAAATCAATGATTTTGTTGCGTTGACAGAAAAAGAAGCAATTGAAATTCGTTTTATTGAAGAGATGCCTTTCAATGGAGTTGGGAAAAGAGCAACAGAGGAAGTATGGAATTTCAATAAAATTCTGAATGAAGTGAAGGATGGATATAAAGAGGTTGAAAAGCTACCGGTGTTAAAATCTTCTACTTCTCATACATTTAGAGTAAAAGGGTTCAAAGGCGTTTTCGGTATTATTCCGGCCTATACTCGTACCATTTGTCATGATTGCAATAGAATAAGAATTACTTCTACAGGCTTGCTTAAAAACTGTTTGTTTGATGAAGGGGTTTTTAATGTGAGAGATTTTCTACGTAACGGAGCAAATGATGCAGAATTAAAACAACTGTTAATAGATTTAGTTTCAAAAAAGCCAAAAGATGGTTTTGTTGCTGAGGCAAATAGGCTGAAAAATAAAAATGTTTCCGAAAGTATGTCTTCTATCGGAGGATAATTGATTTATAATGAGTACAGAAAAAACTTCTAGAAGAAAGATAACCATACTAATTTTGGTTTCCATAGTATCGATGTTGATTTTTGCGAATTTCGACTTGACAAAGCAAATACACATTCCTTTAGGTGAAAAAGATTGGTTGTTACCAGTACCAGTATTGTTTCCTTTGTTGTTTGTTTTTCTCTATGCAAATATTAAATATTTGAAATTTTCTTATGCTGAGGGGAAAAATATGCTTCAAAAAATTGTTTTTGGGGCCACAAATGTGATCATTACAATTGCTATATTTCTAGTTGGGTTTTCATTTTGGAAATACAGTCAAGGTGATATTGATGTTGCGTTTTTTGGAGAAACTAAAAAAGCTTTCCATCTTAATTTTAGAAATTTGTTTTTTTGGGTGTTTTACCAAAGTGTCTTGATGGCTTATGGAGTATCCATTCTTAAAATTATGGTAAGCAGATTAAGAAAATGATTCGTTAGTTATACGAGTGCAAAATAAATTACATGATAGAAGTTACACAAGCAAGTGAGTTGATATTGGCGAACAACCAAGATTATGGGGTGGAGTCAATTGGTTTTATGCAATCTTTTGGTAGAGTTCTCAAAGAGGAAATTGTTGCTGATAGAGATTTTCCTCCTTTTGATAGAGTTTGTATGGATGGTATTGCTGTTTCTTTTGAAAGTTTTTCAAAGGGGCAAAGATCTTTTCCTGTAGAAGGTGTGCAGGCTGCAGGGAGTCCTCAAAAACAATTGAAAGATTCAAAGAATTGTTTGGAAGTTATGACGGGTGCTATGTTGCCAATTGGTGTAGATGTTGTGATTCCTTATGAATTGATAACCATTGAGAATGGTATTGCAACTACCTCATTAGAGGATGTGAAATTATTGCAGAACGTTCACTTGAAAGGAAAAGATAGGTTGCAAGGAGATGTTTTAATTCCTGAAAATAGAAAAATATCAGCGGCAGAAATCGGTGTTTTAGCAACTGTTGGTAAATTAGAAGTTCTGGTAGCCAAACATCCAAAAGTATTAATTGTTTCTACGGGTGATGAGTTGGTAGAGGTTGCAGAAAATCCTTTAGATCATCAAATACGAAGAAGTAACGTTTTTAGTTTACAGGCTTTGTTATTAGATTTGGGTCTTTCATCAGATACAAAACATTTGTCGGATGATAAAGAATCTCTGTTGCAAGAAATAGCAACAGCTATAGAAACATGCGATGTACTACTTTTTAGTGGTGCGGTATCCAAAGGGAAGTTTGATTTTATTCCTGAGGTATTAGATGAATTAGGAGTTGAGAAATTATTTCATAAAGTAAAACAGCGTCCAGGAAAACCTTTTTGGTTTGGTAGGCTAGCCTCTTTAGGTGTTGAAGCGACTCATGGCACTGTGGTTTTTGCTTTTCCAGGAAATCCGGTTTCTACCTATGTGAATTGTTTGAAATATTTTTATCCATGGTATCAGAAGTCGGTATATGGTCAAGTACAAGGAACAAAGTATGTAAAATTGGGAGTTGATTTTAATTTCAAACCAAGTCTGACCTATTTTTTACAAGTGAAATTAGCTAATATTAATGGGGAGCTTGTTGCAAATCCATTGACGGGAAATGGTTCGGGTGATTTGGCGAACTTAACTGAAGCAGATGCTTTTTTAGAGTTGCCAGGTGATAGGACCCTGTTTAAAAAAGATGAAATTTTACCTGTGATAACCTATAGGTAAATAATTTGGGACTGAGGTCTAATAATTAAATAATAAAAACGTGAAGAATTTTACTCATCTAAGCAATAGCGATCAACCTAAAATGGTAGATGTTGGTGCTAAAAAAATCACAAAACGACAGGCAACCGCCAAGGCTACTATGTTTTTAGGTAAAGAAATAATATCTTTATTCGAGAATGAGGAGTTAAAAACAAAAAAAGGTCCAGTTTTTCAAACAGCGATTATTGCAGGAATTCAAGCCGTAAAAAAAACATCTGAGTTGATACCCATGTGCCATCCCTTGTTGATACATGGTGTTGATGTTGAAATTAATATTATAGATGAGGAGCATGTTGAGTTGTTTTGCACGGTCAAAATAGAAGGAAAAACAGGTGTGGAAATGGAAGCATTGACTGGAGTGAATATTGCAGCCCTAACAGTTTATGATATGTGTAAATCTGTTTCACAGGAGATGTTTATCAAAGAGGTGGTTTTAGTGAAGAAATCTGGAGGAAAGTCAGATATCAATAAAAAATAAATGAAAAAGCATAGCAAGCACGCAAAACTGACACTGAAAAAAAATGGAGAATTTGCTCCCAATGAAATTGCATTGGTGGGTGTTAAATGCAGTGTTATTTCTGATCTAGTTGCAGAAATCAGCAAAGAGATCTCAGATAAAGTAAAAATCGCGTATGCCGATGCTTCTCATGGGAAAGATAATACGGCTCCTGTTTTTGATACCTTTACGTATCATTCTTTTGGGGATACTGTCATCTCTTCCGATATAAAGAAAAATAAATTCAATGAACGAGTTCGTTTTTCGAATTATGATCTTGTTTTGGTCAATGGAAATCATTTTCCGGCTCAAAAGCAAGTTGTAATCTTAGATCCTGAGAAAGAAAAATCAATTGAAAAAAGAATAGAACAGTTAGATGCTATTCAGTTTTTTATAACAACTCAAAAAGATTTAGAAATCTTCGATTCCTTAAAAGCTACGTATCCAGAGTATACAAGTTTGCCAATGTATGCGATAGAGGACGTTGACGCTATTACGAAACATGTTTTGAGTATTGCTGCGTCTGAGACACCGAGTCTTAATGGACTTGTTTTGGTGGGTGGTAAAAGTACAAGAATGGGGACGGATAAAGCGCAATTGGCTTATCACGGAATGCCGCAAAGTGATTTTGCTGTGAGTCTTTTAGAAGAAAAAGGACTTCAAACCTTTGTTTCTGTTAGGGAGCATCAAAAAATTGAAAATCATAAAACCATTACGGATGCTTTTGTTGGTTTAGGTCCTTTCGGGGCAATTTGTTCTGCTTTTATGAAAAACCCAAATGAAGCTTATTTGGTTTTGGCAACGGACTTACCTTATGTATCTGATGAGGTGATAGATTTATTATTGAAAAATAGGAATCCTAAAAAAGTGGCAACAGCCATCAAAGGGAAATCAGCAAAATTTATGGAGCCATTGATTACAATTTGGGAGCCTAAAGCCTATCCTATTTTATTAAGTTATTTGGCACAAGGCTATTCTTGTCCAAGAAAAATATTGATCAATTCTGAGGTTGAAATTATTGAAGTCGAAGATGCTTTGATAAGAAATGTAAATACACCAGAAGAATTTGAAACAGTAAAAGAAGAATTGAACGCATTAAAGTAGTATAAGATGATTTTAGAGAAAAGAATACCCTTAAGTTATTGGTTTAAAATGATTCGTTTTGATATGCTCATCATCGGAATCTTTTCCTCTTTTGTGTTTATATTATCTCTTTATTTACAGCACCTAACCATTCCATTTCCCATTGTGGCATTTCTAGGAACTGCTATCTCTTTACTGCTTTCTTTTAAGTTAAGTCAGTCCTATGACAGATGGTGGGAAGCTAGAAAAATTTGGGGAGCTATTGTAAATGATTCTCGAAGCTTTGTAGTGCAATTAAAGAATTTTACGGACGGAGCTAATCCAGAAATTGTCCGCAGAATGGGCTTTCGTCAAATGGGTTGGTGTTATGTTTTAGGAAATGATTTGAGAAAATTAGAGTCTTTAGATATTGCCGAACAATTTGTCTCTAAAAAAGAATTAGAAGTTTTAAAGACTAGTAAAAACAGAGCATTGACTTTGTTAGATTTTCATAACAAGGATTTGTTGGAACTTCATAAAACAAAAAACATCAATGATTATCAGCAAATACAAATCGACAGCACGATTGTGAGGTTTTGTGCTTCGATGGGAAAAGCAGAACGTATAAAAAATACTTTTTTCCCAAAAACGTATCGTATGACTTTGCATTTCTTTATCTATATATTTTTAATATCTCTTTCTTTGTCTTTGACTGATTTGCATAATATTGTTGAGATTCCGTTTATGATGGTCATATCATTGCCGTTTTTTATGTTAGAAAAAATTGCGATGACGATACAGGATCCTTTTGAAAATAAACCTGCGGATACTCCAGTAACCAGTATCGCAAGAACTATTGAAATTAATTTAAAGCAATTATTGGACGAGGAAGAAATTCCAGAAAAAATGGTTTCAGATACTTATTATTCTCTTTAGATTTTTATGAAAGTTACTCCTTTCGAATTTTATACGAACGAAGAAAAGCGTTTTCAAGGATTGTTTTCTAAGGCTCAGAAGCAACTTAGAATCTATAGTCTCATTCGTTTTGTAGCTTTTGTGTCTACAATTTTTTTGATTTATTTTTTCTTGGGCAACCAGAATGTGGTGCTGACTTCTGTAGTTGTGGGTGGAACTATATTTGGGGTTTTCTTGAAAAAATATTGGCGAAAAAAAGAGGAGACAGAACATTTTTCTCGATTGATAGATATAAATAACTTGGAGCTAGCTGTGTTGAAAGGAGATACTTCTATGTTGGATAGAGGTGATCGTTTTAAAGATCCTAAACATGCCTATAGTTTTGATATTGATATTTTTGGTGAGAGTTCTTTTTTTCAGTTTTTAAACAGGACTTCAACTATTGCAGGGACAGAGAAGTTGGTTTCTCTTTTAAACCAAAATAGCATTGATGGTATTGAACAAAAGCAAGAAGCAGTCAAAGAATTAGCGTTTGTAGCCAAATGGAGGCAAGAGTATGCTGCCTTGGCAAGTTCTGTACAAACCGAGATTTCTCCAAATGAAGTCATTCGTTGGTTGCATAGTCACAAAACAAGCTTACCCGGCTTTGGTAAATGGTTGCCGTTCGTGTTTTCAATGGTTTCTTTGTTGTTGGTTTTTGCGATCTCATTTTTAAATATTTCTTTTAATTTTCTAACGATTTGGTTTTTTGTTGGACTTGGAATTTCTGGTTTTATTATCAAAAAAGTGAATCATTTGTATGTAAGAGTTGGGAAGGTAAAGGCTACTTTTCAGCAGTATTATAAGCTTTTAGAGCTTTTAGAAAAAAAAGAATTTTCTGCGGATAGTTTAGTTCAAATGCGAACAAAAATAAAAACTACTGAGAAAAAGGCATCTAAGGAAATGGCGGTCTTTTTTAATCATTTGAATGCTTTAGATCAGAGGAATAATATAATCTTTGCCATATTTGGAAATGGATTGTTGCTTTGGGATTTTAAACAGGCCTATCGAGTGGAACAATGGATGGATGCGAACAAAGACTATGTAAAAGACTGGTTTGAAGTCGTCTCCTTTTTTGATGCCTATAACAGTTTAGCAAACTATGCTTTTAACAATCCGGAGTTTACTTATGCCAGCATTTCAAATGAGGCTGCTGTGATTGATGCCAAGGGTTTAGGGCATCCGTCGTTGGCTGCGTCAAAAAGAATTACCAGTGATTGTATTATTTCGAATAACGACTTTTTTATTGTTACCGGAGCAAATATGGCTGGTAAAAGTACTTTTCTAAGAACTATATCCTTAAGTATTTTGATGTCTAATATAGGGCTTCCTGTGTGTGCGCAAGAAATGAAATACAATCCGATAAAACTGATTACTTCTATTAGGAATAGTGATTCGCTGTCCGAAGATACTTCTTATTTTTTCTCTGAATTGAAGCGATTAAAATACATCGTAGATGCGATTAAAAAGGATAATTATTTTATCGTTTTAGATGAAATCCTCAAAGGAACCAATAGTACCGATAAAGCGGAAGGTTCTCAGAAATTTGTTGAAAAATTGGTGTCTTCAAATGCTACAGGAATCATTGCGACCCATGATCTAAGTCTGTGCGAAATAGAAAGTGAATATGAAGAAATCCATAACTATTATTTTGATGCAGAGATAAAAAATGACGAACTGTATTTCGATTACAAACTAAAAAAAGGGGTGTGTCAAAATATGAATGCTTCTTTCTTGTTGCGTAAGATGGAAATCGTTTAGTTTAGAGTCAGGAGTCAGGAGTCAGGAGTCAGGAGTCAGGAGTCAGGAGTCAGGAGTCAGGAGTCAGGAGTCAGGAGTCAGGAGTCAGGAGTCAGGAGTCAGGAGTCAGTAGTCAAAGTATTCAAGTGTTTGAAATCATGATTCTTGTATCCAAAATCTTTAATATTTTTAAGGATGTGCATTTACCCATACCTCGCCGTCAGAGAAATGTTCTTTCTTCCAAATCGGTACGGTTTCTTTTAAGGTGTCAATCGCAAACTGACATGCCTCAAATGCCGCTACTCTATGGGCTGCTGATACCGCTATTATTACTGGAATGTCCCCGATTTGCAACATGCCTTCTGCATGGTGAATGGCTATTTTTAAAACATCAAATTTTTCCAAAGCCTTTTCAGCGATCCATTGCATTTCCTTGATAGCCATAGGACCGTAGGCCGAAAAATCAAGTTTTTCAACTTTTTTTCCTTTGGTGTGGTTTCTTACCGTTCCTACAAATATATCGATCCCACCACAAGTTGGATCTTCCACAAAGCTATAGCATTCTTTAAGAGAAAGTTTGTTTGAAGTTAATTTTATAGAAATGTTATTCATAGGATTTTATTATGTAGATGATTTTGATTTTTTACCGAACCCTGAGCCTGTCGAAGGGTTATCCTCCACTCACAGGAGGAATAATTGCAATTACATCCTTGTCTTTTATGATAGTTTCGTCCAGTGCGTATGCTTCATTCAAAGCAATGGCATAGGTGGTGTAATTTTGTAATTGGGGATAAGTTTCTGTCAATTTTTTCTTGAAATCAGAGACGGTACTGTCAATCTTTAGTTCCAAATTTATGGAAGATTCACCTACCAAATCGGCAACAATTCCAAAAAGTAAGACTTGAGTTTGCATTTGTTTTTTTGTTTGTGTAAAAATAATCATTTTGTTCGTGATTTACCTTTTTTAGAACTCAATAATTCTGAACCTTCAACTCGTTTTTATTAAGTATTTTTGTGCTGGTTTGACAATTTTAGAAAGACATACGAAATTAATAAAAGACAAGGCACTCTCTATGGGGTTTGCCAGTATTGGTGTTTCTAAAGCGGGCTTTTTGGAAGAGGAGGCACCTAGACTCGAAGCTTGGTTGAAAAAAGGGTATCAAGGAGAGATGAATTATCTTGAAAATCATTTTGACAAACGATTGGATCCTACCTTATTGGTAGAAGGGGCGAAGTCTGTTATTTCCTTAAGCTATAATTATTTTCCTGAGGAACAACAAGCCGAGGATTCTTTTAAATTGGCAAAATATGCCTATGGTCAAAACTATCATCATGTGATTAAAAAGAAATTACAAGATTTGATGCTTTTTATTCATGAAGAAATTGGAGAAGTAGGAGGTCGTGTTTTTACAGATTCCGCACCCATAATGGAAAGAGCATGGGCTCAGAAATCAGGTCTAGGTTGGAATGGTAAACATTCCTTATTGATTCAAAAAAATCAAGGCTCTTTTTTCTTTTTGGCGGAGATGATTTTAGATTTGGATCTGGAATATGACGCTCCGTTTCAAACAGATCATTGTGGGACTTGCACAAAATGTATCGATGCTTGCCCCACACAGGCAATTGTTCCGAATCATACGGTAGATGGTAGTAAATGTATTTCTTATTTCACCATCGAATTAAAAAATGAGTTGCCAAATTCGGTTCAGGGTAAATTTGAAGACTGGATGTTTGGCTGCGATATTTGTCAAGATGTGTGTCCGTGGAATCGATTTTCGAAACCACATTCAGAACCCCTGTTTCACCCGCATCCAGATTTGTTGTCGATGACAAAAAACGACTGGCAAGAAATTACCGAAGATGTGTTTAAAAAAGTATTTCAGAAGTCAGCTGTAAAACGCACCAAATTTTCTGGGCTGACTAGGAATATTCAATTTTTGAAAGATTAAAAGTTTTGCAGAGTTCTGAAACTGAAATACTGTAACTGATAGCTCGGATTCCAAATCCTGCTATCGGTTTGTTTAGATTTAGTTTTGTCCTAAGAAAGTCTTCGTAGTAAATTCAACCGCAAGAAACGAGGTAAACAAGGTGCTGTTTGAGCGCAGCGAGTTCAGCTTGTTTCGTTTCGAGGATTCGAGTTTCAAGAAAGTTTCTTCAGACTAGATTTTCTATTACTTTTCATCGATGGAAAAGTAATAGAAAAGAAGTTGTTTAGGTTTTATTTTTAATCCTGTTAGGAATGATGCTGATTCAGATTTTGAATGGGAAGTAATAGTATTAGATTTGTTTTAGGAGTAAACCCGGATTCCAAATCCGTGCTGTCGGGTTTCGTGTTGACATCAACAAGAGCATCTGTGGTTGTTAGAATAAAAACTCAACAAGAAACTATTGCGGAACAAGTTTATAATAAATTAGAGGTAGCGGTTAGGTTGCCTAAATTTCTAGGAAAATCAATTGATAAGATATCTGAAAAAAGAGTCGAAGTACCTCAGAATATATGGGTTTTGGTTAAAGATAATTTGAAATACGAAGTATTCAAAGCTTCAGTAGTGAATATCTTGAATGAAAATTTTTCAACGTCAGAATTAGAACAAATGATTGTCGATTATCAGGATTACCAAAGTATTCCAATTCGAAGTTTAAAAGTTAGAAATGAGATATTTTTAGCGATAAAAGATTTTAGAGGTTCTATTCTGAATCAAATAAATAATACTTTAAGTTTACACGGATATCAGAAGATAAATGAATAATATGGTTAGCAGGATAAGGGATTGAAATATTATAATTTTTGTAATACAGAAGTTATTTGGTTTTTTTGATGAGTTTTATATGTTTACAATGTTGCTGACATATGTACATATATTATGCTTGTTTATCTTTGTAATTAGTGAATTGTATAACTTCTTTGATCAGAAGTACAGACATAGTTGGCAGTCAATACTGTGTTTTTGTATAATTTTTTTTACAGCCCTTAAATTTTATATAGACAAATAAAGAGTTTGTCCCCGCTACTATACAGGTAGAAATTGTCAGTTTTGATAGCAGCATCCGTTTGGTATTAGACAGTGGATTCAAACAAGCAGGTGCACAAACTGTACATACAACTCCAGAAGTTCCTGCTGGACGCTATATAGTAAGGGTCACTGTAAACGGTAAAGTATATACTAGAATGATTATCAAAGAAAATTAAGATGAAAAACAATAAAAAAAATATAACTTTACTACCTAAAGTTCTTTTAAGTTTCGGGGTGCTTTTGTTCTTAAGTATGGGAACAACTTATGCACAACAGTATAATGAGATCGATGATTATGGGGGCGCACATTGGTACGATGATAATGGACACGAACATTGGATCGATAATGATGGTCATCATATGGAAACATGGTCAGATGCCAATGGAGAGCATCGAATAGAATCATGGGATGAAAATGGGCACCATCATGTAATTGGTGATGATGGTCACGAAATTGAAACATGGTCAGATGCTGATGGAGAGCATCGATTAGAATCATGGGATGAAAATGGACACCATCATGAAATTGGTGATGATGGTCACGAAATTGAAACATGGTCAGATGCTGATGGAGCGCATCAAATAGAATCGTGGTTTGGAGTAGGTTTTGATTTAAACATTAAAGTTACTGATCCAGATGGAACAGTACATCATTATAAAGACAGTGATTTATTGGATCCCAATTTAACACTTGAAGAGTATGAAAAATTATGGGCAATTCTTCATGAAGTTAATGGAGAATCTAAAGAAGAAGTTATAGAAATACGAGATTGGAGTCAATTTGATAACGAATTTTGTAGAGTTCACCCTGAGTTTTGTAAAGAAGGAGAACCAGTTGATCCTGATGAATTAGATCCTGATGAAATAGAAGAACCAGAGGATATTCCTGATGAACCTGAGGATAACAATGATCCACCTAAAAAAACATGGTACAGAGATATAGACGGAGATGGCATTGGAGGAAATAGTACTATATTAGCAAATCAACAACCATCAGGGTATGTAGCTACTGGGGGAGATTGTGATGATACTATCCGCGATACCGAAAATAAATGTTGTCCCACAAGTGTTTCTTTTACAATTGTTGATTCTAAAAGTTCAAATAGAACTGTTAGTAATGGTGCAACCTTGGTAATGGTAAATAGTGGTTCAGCTAGAGCAGCAACTATGACGGCTACTTTAGAAGGAGGAAAACCTGGAGACGGATATCCAAAGTGGACAGGGACAGGAGTTTCAGGAACGGGTAATACTGGCACATACTCAGGAACATCTTCTACTTCTGTTACTCTAAAACCTGGTGAAAAATGTGATACAGCCACAGGTAATATTGAAATTGTTGATGAAGATAAAAGAAGTCTTTCAGGTAAAATTGCAGAGATTAAAACCAGTCTTGAAAATGTAAGTAGTACTTTTGAAAGTTTCGTGACTTCCAAAGGTTCTACTGTTGAATCTGGAAACAAATCTGTTTCTTTATTAGGGAAAATTGAAAGTAAAAAGGTAGATATGTATGCTGATGGAACTAAACACGGGACAGCTACTGTCTCTGATTTAAGTGGTTCTTATTCAGTTACGATGCCTGTTGTTAAAATACCTCTTTATAGTTCGATTGTTGTAGGGGTATCTGCTAAAATAGATTTAGGAAACGCAACAGGAACTTTAAATATAAATGCAGGTTTAGATGATTCAAAAGCAAATAAAGTTGATGTTTCAGGAGGTTTTTCTTTAGGATTTCACGCTATTAAAGCTACTATAGAGGGTACTGCTGGGTATAGTAGTGAGAAATATTGTTTGTTTGCCGAAGGAGGTTTTAAATTTGGTCATTTTAAGGTTGGAGGTAAAGTGTCTGCTGATGAAAATGCTATATATTTAACCCCAGAATTAAGTTTAGGAGCGGTTTCTGCAGAATACAGTATTGGAGCTAAACTCGATGGAGGTTTAAGATGTGAAATAACAAAAGGATCATATCCTGTTTGGGGAGGTGAAACAATTCCTTATTCTAAAATAACAATTTACACAAAAGATTAATTACATTAAATACTATAAAATGAAAAAAATAATAAAGTTAAATTTCGTATTTGCTCTATTGATAACATTTACAAGCTTAGCTCAAGTTCATGAACCTAAAGAGCATAAATCAATTCATAAATTAAAACACCTTAAGATTAATAAAATAATTTATTATGAAGTTCCTTATATAACAGAATTTAACAAACCGATTGAAGAGGCTTATAAACCAGATTGGTATAAAGGATATTGTGCGACACAATTCCCATTAGGACTCAAAGATCATAAAGAGGCTAAAAGTTTTATCTTTCCAGAAAATTTATATTCAAAGGAACAACTTTCTAATTTTTATAATCTTTTTAAAAAACAATTTGAATTAAAAAAAGGTTCGTTGTTTAAAAAACCATATGGGTATTATTTTAGTGATATTTATTTTACCCATAAGAATACAGGGAAACAATATTTAATGTCATTTAGGTATGATAAAGAAAAATCATTACCTAAATACGATTTGTCTAGGATGGATACTATAAAATATAAAAATGCAAAAGAATTATATAAAAAGGGAAAAATAAATAAGTCAGATATTAATTTAAACTTAAATTATGTTCCGACTACCATTTCATATTATATTTATGAAAATGGAATATATAAGTCTACTGATGATGTTGATGTTTACCTAAATGTTATCCATAATGGAAATAGTAAGCTTTACTCTCACGGATCTCAATTTGACGATTTTTATAAAATTTTAAGAGCTTGTCCTAGTTATATACGCAGCCGTATAGAAAATGGTGAGCGTATTTTTGAAACCGTTAAGTACACGCCAAAGGGTGTTAAGGCAATTGGTAAAAAAAGAAAGAAACCATAATAGATGAATTGATATTTTGAATTTATAAACTGAGTATGATAAATAGAAACCTCCAAATATTTAAAAATCTTTGGAGGCACTGTCATAAAATAGCCAAACCCTTGTTTTTACTAGGTTTTTATTGTATCTTATATGTGTAATAAACCCGATAGCGCGGATTTGCAATCCGTGCTATTAAATTTGAGATAAATATATTATAGAATAGCTCAGAAAATTATTTCTGAGCTATTTTTTTACTGTAGTTTATACAAATTTATTTTTCAGTATTTTTAAGAGAAAAAATGCTATGTCTACCAAATATAAAGCTACAGAGTTAGATAGAGGTTATTTCATGACAATTACAACAGTCGGCTGGATAGATGTTTTTACAAGACTTTCCCAGAGATATGTAATAATTAATGCCTTATCATATTGCCAAAAACACAAGGGCTTAGAGATATATGCATATTGTATCATGCCAAGTCATATACATATGATTTGTAAAGCACCAGATGGAATCTATTTGTCAAATATTATTAGAGATTTTAAAAGATTTACTTCAAAAAAGATTGTGGAAACAATTATTGCATATCCAGAAAGTAGAAGAGAGTGGATGTTGGAATATTTTAAACAGGCTTGTTCTCATTTAAAAAGAAAACAAAATTATAAAGTTTGGCAAGATGGCTATCATGCGGAAATTTTGTATTCAAATAGTTTTATTAAAGAGAAAATAAATTACATACATAACAATCCTGTGAAAGATAAGATTGTTTCAAATACAGAAGATTATGTTTTTAGTTCTGCGAGTAATTATGCTAATTTAGATTTTGAGTTGGAGGTAATAACTTTAGATTTGTTTTAGGTATAATAACACGGATTGCAAATCCGCGCTATCGGGCTGATATTGTTCTGAATACAGGATTCCAAATTGAAAAACTTGAAACAGAAGAAGACCCAGTCTATAAATACAAGGTTTTTATACTTACAAATGGTATTGTACTTCGTTTTTATAAATCACAATATGATATAAACTCACATTACAGTTTAAATGGTATTCAATTTACAAGCCCTTCTAATTATTTAACTTTTAATAATCAAAATATTATGAAACATAAATAGTATCTTTGTGATACTCAACAACAGCTGATTATGGATTTACAAGCACGCAAATATAATTTTATCCAAGAAATCTTTAATATTGATAAAGAAAATATTATTGATAGTCTAGAACGTGTTTTAAAACATGAAAAAGAAACATATCAAGAAATTTCTGCATCTAACAAAAAAGAATTAGATCATCGTTTAGAAAGTTACAAGAGTAATCCGAATGATGTTTTAGATTGGAAAGATGTGAAAGAAAATTGGTAATGAGTTATAAAATAAAATTACTTCCATTTGTTCATTCCGATTTAAGAAAATCTAAAAAATGGTATAAAGACCAAAACGAAAAATTAGCTGAAGAATTTAAAGAAGAAGTCAATAAAGAGATTGATTACATAGGGGAAAATCCAAAGCATTATCAACTAAAATATAAAGAATTTAGGCAATCATTAGTAACTCGTTTTCCTTATGCGATTTTCTATTTAGTAGAAGAAGATAAAAAACAGATTGTTGTTTTTGGAGTTTTACATACTAGAAGAAATCCTGAGATTATTAGACAAAGAACAGGATAGTCCCCACAAAACCAAACCCAGTTTTTTCATACCTCAAAAGCCTCTGTTTTTGGCTTTGTTCCGCTCGCAGCCGCACATGTAAGTTTTTATGAGCTACCCGATAGCGCGGATTTGCAATCCGTGTGATTAAACTTGAGATAAATAAATTTTAGAATAGCTCAGAAAATTATTTCTGAGCTATTTTTTTACTGTGGTTTATACAAATTTATTTTTCAGTATTTTTAAGAGAAAAAATGCTAAGTCTACAAAATATAAAGCTACAGAGTTAGATAGAGGTTACCCGATAGCTCGGATTTAAGGTTGTGGTTTCTGCTATCGGTTTGTTTACATTTAGTTTTGTGTCCTAAGAAAGTCTTCGTAGCAAATTCAACCACAAGAAACGAGATAAACAAGGTGCTGTTTGAGCGCAGCGAGTTCAGCTTGTTTCGTTTCGAGGATTCGAATTTCAAGAAAGTTTCTTCAGACTAGATTTTTGGTTACTTTTCATCGATGGAAAAGTAATAGAACTGAATTTTTTTTAAGTTGTATTTCTAATCCTGTTTGGAATGATGCTGATTTGGATTTTGAATGGGAAGTAAAAGTATTAGATTTGTTTTAGGAGTAAACGTAGATTCCAAATCCTCGCTATCGGTTTGTTACCCTTCGACAGTAGTTCGACAAGCTCACCAACCAACTCAGGGTACGAGTATCATCTTGTTGAGGCTGAGATGGTCACTGTTCTGGAGGCTGAGCATTCTAAGATAAAAACAAATATTTAAGCAACAAATTTAACAAAAGGTTCTTCTCTATTTACAACAGCAAATATTCTTAATACTAATTTATTAGCTACCGCGTTTATAACAGTTAATTTGTG